>Ga0209188_1000544_pt1 | contig 35681 bp, 13 predicted proteins | sample C_130625_EF_Meta_FD_187307 | JGI IMG/M metagenome (GOLD analysis project Ga0209188, IMG submission 187307) | Freshwater microbial communities from Lake Croche, Canada to study carbon cycling - C_130625_EF_MetaG (SPAdes) (version 2) | ecosystem: Environmental > Aquatic > Freshwater > Lake...
CTCACAAAAGCGAAGCTGAGAGCGTAGGTGTTCGAGGAATCGACTGCGCTTTAGCTACCGCAAAAGGCGTGTCTGGATGGCGTCTTAAAACGCCATCCAGACGAACCGGAGATGGTAGATACGAAGTGACCATCGAAGGTTATTGTAGTATTCCCGGACAAGCGAAGCAGTGACGACGAAGGAGATGCGTAGGTGAATTCCCGGAGAAACGACGTTAGGAGTTTTAGTTTCGCAAAATGTGAATTGCAAGTAAATTGTAGTATTTGAGAAGTGAAGAATCAACGTAGTAAATTATTTGAATGCCGAATACCATCCTAATCCTAAATAGTCGTAAATACCGTTGGGTTTTCCATCCAATGAACTGGGTGTCATATTCGGTCCGTAATTTACCAATGCATTTAAATCGAATGCAGATAAAGCGTAATCATAATATCGCAAATTCGATAAACTACCATTAAATCCATCATTTTTACCGACATGAACGTCATCGTAGTTTTGTTTTGGCACATCCGTTCCAAATGAAACACTATTCGACAACATACCATTTACGTAACAATCCAAATTGTAATCTTTTAAACGGAATGCAACATGAAACCATTTTTTCATTGGAATATTCTCTACTACAAGTTCTTTGCGGTTTGCAGCGTTTCCATCTGCAGAAGAAATGGTGTCCATATAAAATATGAGAGCGTTGGTTGGTTTATACGAAGATGTACTATCACAATTTAAATATAATCCAGGCGAATTATTCACTGTAGCAACGCCATTTGTTACACTGGTTGTACCCGAATCATATATGTCATTTCCTTTATTAAATATATGATAATGTTTGTATTCAGTTGAACCAACCGAATCAATAAGCAACCATACACACCATGTAAACTCGACGCCGCCACTTTGATTATTGGAACGATAAACAACCGGCGATTTCGTGTCGGCAGGGTCTTGTTTAATAGTTACGGGAACACTCCCTCTCAATAATCCTTTTACTAAATATGGTTGTTTTGCTGGCGTAAAAATAAAGGCAATAATTAACATACCGACTCTCATTAATCCCAAAAACGCAATCAATACTAACAACAAGAACCCGAATTTGGCGATAATACTATTGGAGTTTAAAAACTCGCTACTGGCATTCATGGCATTTGCTGATGAAAACTCGCTCAATGTACTATTCACGTTGTTTTTCAAATCACCAACGGTTCCTTGAACGTTCGCGAGAGTATTATTTACTCCAGCAGTTAAATCCTCACGTGTAGGTATTGATGGTAATGTTGGTAATGCTGGCATAGAGGGTAATGCCGGTAAACTAGATGAAGTAGATGGATTTATAGGTTGTGCCATATTGTTTCGTTTCTATTATAGATTAATTATATATGATATTCACATATTATAGTATGTAAAAGGTTGAAAACCCGATTGTCGTACCATCGAAGGATATTATAAAGCAGTGTATTGTTTGATTGTGCCTTCCGTATTGTATAACGAAAAACTGGCGTTGTATCCTGCAAGGAAATTCGAAAAGGTTGCTAAACCGTTTCCTTCCAAATACGTTTTCCATGCTTCATCGGGAGTTAATGCAACCGGGTCTCTCTTCACTTTGGCAATGTATCCATCAATACCACTTGCATTGCCATACGTTAAATCCTCTTTTGTTCCAGGAATTGTCACAGTAACTTGTTTCGTAATGACTAATTTGCCGTTTAGATATACTTCAACAATAGTTCGATTCACTACATTCACAACAACATATACCCATTTTTGTAATGGGAAATCGGTTGTTATTTCTATAGATCCGCTGCTACTGTATTTAAACGTTAGTGTTGTTCCATTTAGTTTTAAACTGTCAGTACCTCTTTTTATAATTATTTGCTCGCTGTCTGGTTTTGTTTTCACATACACCCATCCTTCATAATGATACGTAGAAGACGACGGATTTTGTATTTTTGTCCAAGAAACGGTTTGTTGCGAAGTTAATGGTTGAACTCCACTCGATAGACTTGTGTTTGTCATATAAAGGTATGCCATATACAGCATCATTAATATAATAAACACCAATACGATTATCGTATAATTCATTTCAATAATATATAATTATACGATATTATTTATGCAGTGTATTTTTTGATACCGAATATATAATTATCCTTCGATGGTTTACCATCGTAAGAGAATGTGAGAACGCCGGAGTGACGTAGGAGCGAAGGTGTTCGAGGAATCACCCGCGTAGCGGGTATATCTTGATGGCGTTTTAAGACGCCATCAAGATGAACCGGAGAAGATTTATCTTCGAAGGTGAATTGTGGTATTCCCGGAGAAACGAGGAACGAGTTTCGTAGGTGAATGTAGTATTTGCGGAGTAACGACGAAGGAGTTTCGTAGGTGTTTAAAACAGATTAAATGTTCGTTTCGGTATCCCGTTACGATGAATCCGGATTTTGGCGTGATAATCTGGATTGCTGTCGTCGCCACTATCATTTACACCTGGACCTAACATATACGTATTCCACACAGATTGCGGGTCCATATTACCACTTTCTCGTCTAAATCGTGCTAAACTTCCGGTAGTGTATTTATTACCAACCGTTATGATTTTATTGTTATTAATTACATACGTGGTGAAATCTAATTTAGCATTTGACTGCCCACCTTTTTTATCAATATCTTTTCCCTTAACGCTTGAAACTAATTTACCGTCTAAATACGTATCCATTTGATTCCCCTCTACATTTATACAGAAATGTGTCCATTTTTGGAACGGGAAATTAGGAGATATAGTTGTTATAGTAGTAGCGCTTGCGTCGGTCCACGTTCCATCGGTTGCGGTTATTTTGCTGGCATCAGATAATTCGTTTATAGATAATACATGCCCGACTAATGATACAACAAATCTATATCCTTGATTGAATATAATAAGATTCTTGTTATTGTTTTGCACTTGGTTTACACGTAACCATCCATCATAAAAATAACGAACACTTGCAGGTTCATCGTCATCATTTATCATAACCGATACTTGCGAAGACGCATTTGTATTCTTATCCGCAGGCATATTCAACTGAATAACACTATCGTCGACCAACAATTTCGGGTTCACGTAATAATACATTTGATATAATGCAATTAAAATAATTAAAAATAAAATAATCGAAATGACTGTATTCATTGTAGTAATTCAATACGAGTTTATATAAATTTATTACATATATTATTTCGTTGGGGGGACTGCGTTCCCCTTAACCCCCCTGGAGGGAATTGTAGTATTCCCGGAGAAACGAGGAACGAGTTTTAGCTTCGCAAAAGGTGAATTGTAGTATTCCCGGACAAGCGAAGCAGTGACGAGGAACGAGTTTTAGCTTCGCAAAAGGTGAATTACGTTCCCCTCGGGGGATTTTTATTCATTAATAAATTGTATTCGCTAATTACTTCATATTGACCAACCGGAATGGTATAATACTGCACATTGCAAATAGCACCTACATTTTTGGTTGGAATATCCGACCCGACAGAAATGACGTCTTGATTTGTATAGGTGGGTTGTTCGGTAGGTGTAAATTTATGTGTCTTTTCTAAATTACCATTGACAAATACGTTCACTTTATTTTCGTCATACGAAATGACGAAATGATTCCATTTTTGAGTAGGCAACTTCATTTTAAACTGAGTATTTTCGGGAGCAGTTGTTAAATAAAATGTGTATTGACCGTCCTCGTACATTACTCTTGGTTTTCCAGTAAGTTTTCCATTTTTGTCGAATGAGGATGGGTTTCCCAACAAAAAAAGAGTAACGGGTTCAGTTGGTTGGTTAATAAATGCCCAAAACGAAACGGAATAATTTGCTCTATAATTTGGCATATCCGTTGCAACGGCAGTTTCTTGTGTAGGTGTAATTGATAAAGTGGATGCATCGGCCAATACGGTTGTATGGTTTAAAAACACCGGATCGTTCATTAATGCCTTAGTAGTCGATTTAGGAACGTATTTGGAAAGTCGCATAATAAGGAAATACGCAAGTATGATTGCAATTTCGAGAGCAAACAAAATATACGTTGTATTCGGCGCAATTCGCAATTCGTTCTTTAAGTATTCGATAAAATCCAATAGAAGACATGGGATATAGAATATCAATTGTACGATGACATATCCCCAACTTCGAGAGTTGTAAATGTGCCGAATCGCAATTTTATATACGATTGCTAAAGCAACAATTAAAAACAATGCCGTAAATCCGTATATGGCGTATTTTAAAAACCATACCGATTCCGGACTTTTAGTTTGGTAAAACGCATAAATTGCTAATATAAAGACGATTAAATGTATGCCGTTTAATATGAGAGTCATTCGATTCATTTTTTGAGCAAAGACGGGCAATACGATAAATGATGCGACCACAATTGGGACAACCAAAAACACCATATATTTAAAAAACCCCTCCGTCATTGCTTTATCGTCTGTCGACGCTACATATATGGTAATACCGGAGACAATCAATAATAAAAATGCACTCCCGTATTTGATACCACACGACATTAATTCAGCAGATCGTTCGGGAGTAAGTTGTTCTTTTGGATTTAATCCGGCTAGATATTTCAAAAACCATTCTGAACCGGTAGATATTGTCGAAGAAGACGATGGCAGTGTTGCCGATGCCATTGCCGATGCCATTTTTATATATTTGCTTTATATTATATGTCATATTTTCGTTATACTTTACAAGTTTTCAATGGCAGTTTTTTCGCCGTGACAATCTCGACATAACGCCACTAAATTATCGACGTGATTACTCCCGTTATGTTCTAATCGAATAATATGATCGACTTCAAACCAGGCCGGTAATTGTTTCTGGCAATGTCCGCATCGCCAATTTTGTTTTGCGGCAACAAACTTTTTCTTGGTTTCACTGACGGACCGTTTTGTGCCGGTTTTACCCGATGCTCGAATCCGGTCTTCTGCATACGATTGTCTCCCTCCATTCATAGAAGGCATTGTTATAATGGGATGTGTATCCGTAACATCCGGCGACCAGTTTCCTCCTCCAGAAAATTGCGGCTGACCAGAATATCGGGCAGTAAAATCCAATACGGGGGTCAGCATACTCGTCGTGTTTTTATCCACGGGTAAGTATTTCAAGTATTCGTTGGAATAAGTGATGAGACGATGAGCGTGTGCGGGATTCTTGCGAAACAACCAATATAGGACAAACGCACCAAACGCAATGCCCGCCATTTGGTAGTATTTTTTCCACGAAACGAGAGTTTTCCAGTATTTTCCATCGGTATATATGTTTGCCATTAAAAACACGGCAATAATGAAAACAATGATTTCGAATCGCATTTGCCGGATGGAACAGGTTTATATATTATTATTATATTCATTTGTTACAAACGATATAGAGACGATAATTATGAGTCTTCTTTATGGTAGCAATAATACAGAAAAATACACAAAAATGCTAAAAAGGCGAGTTGCGTGTATATTTCGGTTTTTACATAGGAACTACCATTGTATAACATATAAGATTGAGGGTCATATTGCGTCTCGTAAGATTGCAGACTCTCGTCCAGTGACATTTCGTCTTTACCGAGCATGTGATTCACTTTATTATGAATAAAGTTTACCCATCGCAAAAACGATTCACGTGTTGCTAAATAAGGCGAAACTGGATATTTGTCCAACAATCTGCTAAATCGATTACCGATCGATTCATTCGGTATAAAAAGTGGCATGTTCTGGATTAAATCGTAATATTTGCGTTTCGTGGTCTGGTTTGGTGTTGCTGGGTAATAATACGCGACCGAATGTAAGAAAAACCAATAATGAGGCCCCCATACGGTTGGCGAAGGATAGACGGGCATTTGTTTTGAACACTCACAATGTATATAAAAACACGTTATTATTATCATTTAGTGAACCCGCATATACCCAACGCATTTATCATATTTGATTTTTGTTGATATTGATTTATTATTGCAAACGAACAAATGAATACGAATACACACACATTAACATTCGAGGAGTTACCATCGAAGGGTATTGCGGTGGCGAATGCTTCGCTTACGCCTCGCACCGACGTTATCACAAACTATACAAATAGAATAACCCAATATAAAACAACAGAATATCCGTCGAAACAAAAATACTGCAATAATTGTCATAAATATGGACATCCATATCACCAATGTAATATGCCCATCACGAGTTATGGACTCATTGTATTTCGCAAAAAACCGAACGCATATAATCCACACGAACCCACATTATCCTTCGATGGTAAACCATCGCCGGATCATCCTCAAACACCTACGCTTACGTCTCGCTCCGGCGTTCTCACAATCGAATACTTAATGATACGTCGCCGAGATACTCTCGGTTTTATCGATTTCATGCGAGGTAAATATTCGGTATATGATAAATCGTATATTGCGAATATGATTGGTCAAATGACGGTTGACGAGAAACGTCGGTTATTAACGCAACCATTCGGTGATATTTGGAAGGAATTATGGGGAGGAGAACCCGTGACTTTGAATATGCAATATAGAAATGAAGAGCAAATTTCGAGAGATAAATTCAATACGTTGCGGTCGGGTGTTTTGCTAAAACACGACTTCTATACTCTCGAAACATTGATTCAAAACACCAATAATGTGGAATGGAAATTTGCCGAATGGGGATTTCCTAAAGGTCGTCGAAATTACCAGGAAAAAGACTACGATTGCGCCGTTCGGGAGTTTTGCGAAGAAACCGGATATACGCAATCTACCGATAAACTAGTCTCGATACAAAACATTATGCCATTCGAGGAAATCTTTATGGGGTCGAATTACAAGTCGTATAAACACAAATATTACTTGACGTATATGCCTTACGAGGAATCTATTCGAGAGTGTTCCGTTCAATCGAGTGAAGTGAGTTGTGCCGAATGGAAAACGTATGAGGATTGCATGGCGTCCATTCGACATTACAATGTGGAAAAGAAACGCATGCTCGAGAATGTACATCAAACGATATTACGGTATTTGTGATTTGTGAGAACTCCGGAGCAAGGAGGAACGACTTGCGTAGGTGTTCGAGGATTTGCCGGCGCTTTAGCTACCGCAAAAGGCGTGTCTGGATGGCGTTTTAAGACGCCATCCGGACGAACCGGAGATGGTAGATACGAAGTGACCATCGAAGGTTATTGCGAAGCTAAAACTCGTTCCTCGCTTGTCCGGGAATACTACAGTAACGACAAAGGAGTTACGTAGTAAATGATGTGAAGAATACACATAAAATTGATTTCGATGAATTTTAAATAAGAAATATAAACAATACCCGATTTCTTTATACACCAAATTCAACGATACAATATAAACATGAATCTCCAAACTGCAACTAAACCCGAACTACTCTCGAAATGTCGAGAGTTCGGTATTAAAAAATACAGCAACAAAACCAAACCCGAATTAATCGAACTCATAAATGCCCATTTGTCGAATACAATAACCTTCGATGGTAAACCATCTCCGGTTATTCAACCTGAAAATATCGAAATACAAAACGAATTCGTTCATATTAAACTCGAAAATACTATTACCACAAACAAACCCATTAAGTTCATCGATTTGTTTTGCGGTATTGGTGGATTCCATCAAGCAATGCGTCGGTTCGGTGGCGAATGTGTCTTTGCATCCGATATTGACGAATCCTGCCGTTTCCAATATCAAAAAAACTATGGGTTAAAACCAGCGGGGGATATTAGCACACTCGATATTACTACTATTCCCGAGTTCGACGTATTATGTGGCGGGTTTCCGTGCCAGAGTTTCAGTAATTCCGGGAAAAAAGGGGGATTGAGCGATAAACGGGGGAAATTATTCGAATACATTTTGCAAATTGCCGATTTTCGAAAACCATCTTTCATGATTTTGGAAAACGTGAAACATATCCGCAAAATCGACGGCGGGAAAGCATTTACGCATATTGTCTCTCGAATTCGTGAAACGGGATATGCCGTAGAAACCATTGATATCAGTCCACATCAATTGGGCGTTCCACAACAACGAGAGCGAGTCGTGTTTATTTGTGTGAGAATGGACATATACAAAGGTCCTATTTTCGAAGGAATTCCAACACCTGATATTCCCATTACTCTCGACCCTATTTTCGAACGAGACCCCGCAAAAACGCAAAAATATCGTATATCTACCGACGACGAACGTATTTTGGAAGCGTGGGACGAAATGATACAAGTATTTGAAACGGGCGAATCGTTGAGTCCTACGATTCTATGCAACGAATTTTACCGGACCTATTCCCCTGTCGAATTTACCGGGTTGCCTGAATGGAAACGGGATTATATCACCAAGAATCGACCGTTATATGAAAAATACAAGAGTCATTGGGATGCTTGGTATGAGAGACATCGAGAGTTATTGAATAAAAAAGAAATCTACGGGAAATTGGAATGGCAAACCGGCAAGAAAAAAGCGGGCGACAGTATTTTCCACCATTTTATCCAAATGCGTCAATCGGGTATTCGAGTAAAACGTAATGAATATTTTCCGACACTGGTTGCCATCGTTCAAACACCCATATATGCAAAAGAACGCCGTCATATTACACCGAGAGAATGTGCTCGATTACAATCGTTTCCCGACGATTTTATTATCCATGAAAACGACCATACAGCATATAAACAATTCGGGAATGCGGTCAATGTTGAAGTCGTGTTTTATGTTTTGCATAACGTGTTTCGGGTATATGGCATCCTTCTTTAACGGGTTATAAAATATAAAATATAAAAAATATGGAGGGTTAAATAATACCCCATATTTTTTACATTTTTGTATGGATTTTTTACGGTTTTTATTGTGATTTCTCAGCAAATATTTGGAATTGTGGCGATGCAGCGTGAACATTCCCTTTCCATCGAAGTTCGGCACGGAAAATCTTCTCGCCAACCGTTAGACGAAAGAACATCTTGGCACATTGACGCAAGTCACCTTTTTTATCGTAATAGTATGGTATATGGTGTTCCAATCGTGCAGTTGCCATACTCTCGTCGTCTATATTTAATTGAATGATCCGTTCACCATCGTATTCGAACATGTTATACGGAAGATTACGGCAAAACAATGGTCCAAGAATTCCTTCTAAAACGGTCTGTTTATTTTTCTCGATTTCGGTCAGTATTCTTTGGAAATAGGGATTCGTTGGTTGTTCTGGAGTTTCGGGATAAAACAACTGATTCACTTCGTTACGTTTCGTTTTATCGTGTTCGGGAAACCCGTTTGCTACCAAAAACTCCCGTTTGATTTGCGTTAGTTCTTCTGCGGCGGTTGCGGGCAATAACTTGTGAATACTATAGTTGGTTTTGGTAGCATCTCGTGATTGTTTCACCGAGAGTCCAATAAAATTCGATTGTTTATCCTTCGACGATAAACCATTTCCGGATAATATATATACATCTGCCTTTGCGGTTTTATGGTCGACTCCCGAATTTAACGCAATGATTTCGGGAAACGTTTGGTATTTTCCAGTTAAATATACCGCAATAATATCTTCCGGGTGGATTCCAAGTAGTCTTATGTCCCGGTAGAATGACGGGATGTATTCAGGTATCATATTTTTTTTGTGGGTTAAATCCGCAGTATATTGGGAAATATCATCCGGTTTGGTTATGATACGATGCGACCCATATTGTTGTATATGGCGAATCCGTTCGAAGACGTTTTCTGTGTCTATATCCGGATACAATAACATTAATGCCGAGAGTAATTCCATACCGTTATATTCTACACTTTTTCGGGGTTTCTTTTCGGGTGTAGTAATAGGTATTCCATCTACCGGGCAATAACCTTCGATGGTAAACCATCTCCGGTTATTCCTCGAACACCTACGCTCGTGCCTCGCTACGGCGTTCTCACAAATATCTTTGGAATATACGGCATAGTTTGGCGTTTCGGTTTGGATTTTATGGAATGTTTCGGTGACTTCTTGGATTTTCGGTTCGAGAGTTTGAGATATGTTGAAAGACATTTTTTGCAATATAGTATTAGAAGGACGAATGAAGTTTATATATGTGTTTTTGATAAATATATTACGGTTTGGTTGCCATATATGTATCAAGATAAAAAGTTGTTTAATTTTACGAAGAATAACCTTCGATGGTCACTTCGTATCTACCATCTCCGGTTATTCCTCGAACACCTGCGCTTTAGCTACCGCAAAAGGCGTGTCTGGATGGCGTTTTAAGACGCCATCCGGACGAACCGGAGATGGTAGATACGAAGTGACCATCGAAGGTTATTAAGACGTTCTCACGCCATCGAAGGATAATTCACCTACAAAACTCACTGCTTCGCGTATGTCCTCGTTTCTCCGGGAATCTCACATTTTCTACCCGTATAAACCATTCATTAAAACTATATAAAAATTCGAGAGTCTATATAAATAATATCCACTCTCGATTATATACATTTTATAGTATCATTTTTACCAACAAAAATATAAAATAAATGGAAGGACCTCCACCTAAGTCAGAAAAACAAAAACCACTAACGAATTCATTTATTTTGAATGAATGCAATATTTGCGTCGAACCATTCAATAAACGCAACCGTCTAACGGTAAAATGTCCCTATTGTGAATATGCGGCGTGTCGTTCGTGTTGCCAAACATATATATTAAACGAAACTGCACCAAGATGTATGAACCCGGATTGTGGGAAAGAATGGACTCTCCATTTTCTAAGAAATGCATTCACAAATACCTTTTTGAATACCGACTTGAAAACACATCGGGAAGAAGTCTTGTTTCAACAAGAAGTTGCATTATTACCCGCTACACAACCTCTTGTAGAACAAGAAATCCAACGGGAAACGATACGCAAGGAAATTGCTAAAATAAACCGAGAGATAGACCGATTACGCCGTCAAATCGATTTGTTATGGCGAGAATATGGAAATGTCGGGAACGAACGACCGCTTGCAGAAAGAAACGGAACGACTACCGCAACAACACGTGCCGAATTTGTGCGCAATTGTCCCGCAACAGATTGTCGTGGATTTTTAAGTACACAATGGAAATGCGGGATTTGTTCTAAATGGACGTGTCCTACATGTCATGAAGTAAAAGGCGAAGACCGAAATGCAGAACACACATGCGACCCTGCAAACGTGGCAACTGCCGAATTACTTGCCCAAGATACACGCCATTGCCCTAAATGCGCAACACCTATATTTAAAATCGATGGATGCGACCAAATGTGGTGCACACAATGCCATACGGGATTCAGTTGGCGAACTGGACGCATTGAATCGTCCGTTCACAATCCGCATTATTTCGAATGGTTGCGTAGAACCCGCGCGGGAGGACAACCGGAAAGAACGGAAGGAGATTTTCAATGTGGCAGAGAATTAACACATCGAATGCCGGGGGAAATAGAACGACTCTTGTTTTCTAAAACGACACAACTAGTAGAACGCACCAATCTAAGTATACTGCGACATAATGATACAAAATATATGAGCGAAATTGCCAAATATCAACATCCAAATGCACATATTGCATTTGACAAATTAATTGTAGTGATTCGGTCGATTCTTCACGTGAATGCAGTTGATAGAGGAAGATACATCATAAACGGAATACGAGATAATCAAGATTTGAGAATATTGTATTTGCGAAACCAATTGTCTGCCGAAAGATTCAAGGTATTGGTTCAACAACGTCATAAGAAAACGCATAAACATCGTGAAATACGGAATGTCATTGATATTGTGGTAAATACAGTTACGGATATTGTGTATCGGTTTCGAGAGTATTTGTCTACTTGTCCCCAAACGGAATGTAATATAGAAATGTTGGATGAAATCGACCGAATCCGTGAATACGCAAATGAATGTTTAATGGATATAAGTCACGCTTATGGGTCGGTATTACTGCAGTTTAATGAAAATATGCGTCTAGGTGGTGGGGGAACCAATGGTTCCCCCTAACCCCCTCCTTTTAGTTTGTTAAAGAAAAAACTCCCTTCATCACTATTCAAGGAGGGGGTTAGGGGGAACTGTGAGAACGCCGTAGCGAGGCACGAGCGTAGGTGTTCGAGGAATAACCGGAGATGGTTTACCATCGAAGGTTATTACGTTCCCCCACCACCAATGCGTATTCATAACCAATTATATCCGACCCGCCATCGAATCCCGGTAATAATTCAATCTCGATTGCACCTTCTAAAGGAATTGTATTTACAATAAATGGTTCGTTCGGCACTGTTCCCGGTCTCAATGTAATGGTATTAGAAGGACCGGACAACCCAACGTTCGTTTCTGCGTGCAATCGCAAAGCATATGTATTTCCTATGGTTAAATATCGAATACTAAAATAATTATTAGGGGGAACGCCTACATTTCCGGAGGACGGGAATTCTCCATTCAATGAATACCGATAATTAATAATTTCCGAACCGTTACTGTCGGGTGTGTCAAACGAAACGTCAATGATATTGTTTCGGTATTTTGCGTATATGTGGGGTGCTGAAGATATACCAAACGGTTTTGCAGTTACAGCATCCGATGGCAACGAATTACCACGTGCGTTGGTTGCAATGACCCGAATAGAGTATGTTGTACCATTTTGTAAATTGCCAATAGTAAATGTGTTGTCAACCGGAATATCGACATTGATATATGTGTTGGATTGGGTTTGCTGAGAAATCGAATAGAAATATCGAGAAATGGCATTTCCATTATTTGCTGGAGGAGTGATTATACACGTAATGATCGAGTCATCGGGTATTGCAACAATAGTAGGTTTATCGGGAGTCGAAAATGGTATAATGGGAGCAGTAACAATTGGGGCAGAATTTCCCATTATATTTTGGGTAATTGTGTATATGGTATAGGATTGTCCGTTTGTCAATCCGGTAATAACATAGGAATATCGGTTTCCAGAAGCAGTGCCGGTATATCGTGTCAAACTATTACTATAGGTATTCCCATTATCAATAGAATAATAATAATACACATTGTTTTCGAGAGTGTTTGATGTATCCACTAAAGACACGGTGATTTCGCCGCTACCCGTCGATATGGTATTTCCAGAATCGATTTGCGGAGTTGCCGGTATAATATAGACGGATTGACTGTTCGAAACGGTGTTTGCCGAAAATCCGGCAATGTTTTTAGAACGAACATATACGGTATAATTATTTGCCGAAAGACCGTCGATATAAAACGTGGTGGGCGAAGATATAAAGGATATATTGCGATTGGTATATGCTTCCGTATTTCCGGAATCATTTACTCCAGAACCTACCGAGTATACATAATAATAATACGAAATATTGTTTATAGTTGTATTGGATGTATCGACGACCGTTACACGGAGATTTCCCGACACATTCGAAGAAATCGACACCGTTTTCGGTGGTAAAGGTGTAGTATATACTGAAACAGTATTCGATATAGGTGTCGAATTCCCAACTGTATTTATTGCGGTTAAATAGAGAGTATATGTATTTGCGGACAATTGGTCTATATTGAAACCGTATGACGAAACCGTTTTCGAAAACCGTATATTTGTTGGCAAATATGCCAACATATTACCGTATTGGTTGACCCCACTACCTTCTCTATACACATAATACAAATACGATACACCGTTTGTGTCGTAGTATGGATTGGCGTTTGTATCTGCAAACGATGCTCGAATATTACCGCTTTTCACAAATGAAATGGAAAAACTCGAGAGTTGTGTTGGAATCGTATATACAATCTTCGAAATGGTATAAGGTGCTGAACTACCGATTGGGTTTCTGGCAATCACCGAAAGACTGTAACTAATATCGGTTAATCCGGAAACATAAAACGAATAGGGCGACGATGACGGTGTGGTTGCCGTAACATTCGACTTTATGTATTGCGAACCGTTAAGTGAATACCAATAATAGACGTTCCCTTTTGCCGTATTTGTCGTATCATTCAATTGAATGAGCAAATTTCCGCTTTCCGCGACTCTCGTATTGGATGCATCAACGGAGACTCCTGCAGGCGTAATATAGGATATTACATTCCCCGAAACGACGGACGAATTACCAACCGTGTTATATGCTAATATCGAAATGGTATATGTATTATTACCGAGTCCATCGATGTAAAAATAGGGATACGTTTGTGTGTCGGTTTTGCGGATATTTGCCTCGACGGTTGGGATTGTTCCGTCTATCGAATACCTATAATACACGTTGTTTGCAGTCGTATTCGTTGGGTCATAGATGACGACTTTCACATTTCCACTCGATACTAAACGAGTATTTCCAGAGTCGAATGTAATATTGCTGGGTGCAGTATACACAGTTACTTGCGTTGACTTCGACTGTGAGTTGCCAACAATATTTCGTGAAATCATATAAAATGTGCTGGTTGCGTTGGGTAATCCCGAAACCAATGTCGTTGTATCTGGGTATGTCGAACTATTTAGATTACCAATAAGAGTAGTATATGACGATATATTTGCAGAATTGTTCGTGCCGACCCCTTCCGTATATACGTAATAATAATACGAAATGCCGTTCAAATAATAATTTGCCGGATATGAAGACTCTCGAACTCGCAATAAAACATTCCCACTAGAAACGAGTGTTGCCGTGAATTCCGATGCAGTTTGCGGTGTTTGTTGGACAATAAATGACTGTATCAATGGTTCAGAATTACCAACCGTATTGGATGCCCTCACATATATTATGTTGCTGATATCCGTCAATGATGGTATAGTGAAACTATACGGTGCTGTAGAACCGGTGTTTTTTACATACGAATTTGCATATGTATTACCTCCGTCTTTCGAGAACCAATAATATATCTGGTTTAATACCGAATTGGTTGTATCATATAACGACACACGCAAGTTGCCACTATTGTTGGTCACCGTGTATGTATTTCCCATATCAAAATTTGTAGGTGTACTTGGCACAGTAAATATTACAATGTTTGCCGTTGTTGCAGTATCAGAATATCCCACAGAATTTATGGAACGTAAATAGAGAGTATATGTTCGATTTACCAGATTATTTATAGAAAATGATTTTTGTGTTCCGGTGGGTAGTGTTATATTCGTATTGGAATAATACGAAATATTTCCGGAATTGTTGTTTCCGGTAAACGGATCATACAAATAATACACATAAGAAATTGCGTTTCGAATATTATTAGAGGTATCCGTAATAGAAACCAATACGTTTCCGGCACTTGCAGAAATAGTATTGCCCAAGTCGAATTTAGGTGGGTAATCGGGAGTGGTATATACTGCAATATTTGCCGAAAATGGTGTCGAATTACCAAATGCATTCGTGGCAATGACATACATTGTATATGTATTGGCACTCAACCCGGTATTGATATATGAAACTACATTCCCGTAAGTTGCGTCGGTATTAGATAAAATGCCTACTGCATTTTTGTATATTAATAGAGAAGTATTTCCAGATAAATTTGTTCCACCGAATGTGTTGTAGGCATATAAATAATACGATACATTGTTTAGGTAATAATAGTTTGGACGTGAATCGGGTGTTTCTGTAACAGTTACTTGAACATTTCCACTTTGAACAACTTGGAATGACACTTGTGGCGGTTGTCTGGGGGTACGATATACAATTACCGGATTCGATATCGGGTCGGAATTACCAACCGTGTTGGATGCCCGGAGATAAATAGTGCTACTTATATCTAAGATGGGATTGGTAGGTGCAATATAAAACCAGTAAAACGAGACTCCCGTATTTTTCACAAACGAGTTCGAATACGTAATTCCGCCGTCGATAGAATACATATAGTAGACATTGTTCAGTGTAATATTCGTAGTATCAGTAATTCCGATTTGCAAATTACCACTCGCCACCGTTCGTGTGTTTGCATTGAATGCAAACAATGCGGACGGAGTAGTATACACGGTCGCACTATATGGGTTCGAATTTGCCGAATATCCCAACGTATTTTTGGCACGTAAATATACGGCATACGTTTTATTCACCAAGTTGGGGATTTGAAACGAATATTGGGTTATTCCAGAAATCAATGAATTTGCCGTGTCGGTATAATAAAAAGTATTCGAATATTGATTCGTCCCCAAACTAGCGTCATACAAATAATAACTATACACTATGTTATTCATGGGTGGGTTTGATGCATCGGTGAATGTAACCGTTAAGTTTCCTGCAGTTGTCGAGAGTGTATTCCCAATATCGATGGATGGTGCGTATGACGGCGTGGTATATACTGAAACAGTTAACTGACTAGATGCAGCATTCGCGAATGGATTGGATGCGGCAACATATAAACTATATGTATTTGCAGTTAATTTTACGGAAGAATTTCCGGTATCCGATACTGTAAATGTATAATACGTATTTCCATTGTATGCTACTTTCGAATTTCCATAGGTTACTCCACCGTTCAGTGAATATAAATAATAAATACCATTATTTGGTATATTATTTATATCGGTAATTGCAATCGTTATATTTCCAGATATGCTTGAAATGGTATTGCCTGAGTCAATTGTAGGAGCATAAACCGGTGTAGTATATACGGATACGTTTGCAGTTTTGTAAGTTGACCATCCAGTCGTGTTTTTGGCAGCAACATATACAGTATATGTATTGGCGGATAAGTTTGAAAACGAATAGGTCGTTCCAGTAGTTACGGAACTAGGCGTATGTGAAACCATCGTATTAATTACCGTATAATACACATCATAATCGGTTATAATCGTTCCTCCATTATCTAGTGGAGGAGTAATTGTAACGGAAATGCTTCCACTGGTGAAACAATTTGCTTGCACGGATGGAGTTCCAGGAACTGCCAATGCAACGGTTAATGTATATACGGAAGAATTACCAACACTGTTTACAGATTTAATATTTACAGCATATGGTGAGGTATATGGGCGAGTAATCGTAAACGAATCTTGTATGGTAATTGGCACAAATGTATAAGATGGATTGTTTGTAGTAGAATAATAATATCCGGTGATTGTGTTTCCGCCATTATATAAATACATGGGTTGGTTTTGTAAATTTCCAATAAGAATGCTGGGATAGGTAGATGATGTATACGTAACGTAGAATGGAGAAACTGGCACATTAATGATTTGTCGTATAGTATATAATTGTCCACATATGTATAATTTTGTTCTGCTTTCTTTATCAAATGCCATACAAGAATTTATGCCAGAATAACTAACTCCAGAACTATTTATGTACGAACCATTATTAACTGCTCCTGGCGATAAAGTAGAAACCGTATTTTTTGTTACGGAAACCCCCATTACGGTATCATAAACAGATAACACTTTCACCAAAGTACCACACGAAATAAATAAAGTATTGCTTATATCGAAATCCAAATGAAATGCATTACTAACAGTCGCCAACACCGGACAAGTATTTATTGTATATGAAGTTCCAAATAATGTTTGAGTTTGATTTAATATTACATATATATTTCCGGAACTTATAAAATAAAAGTTTTTATACTTATCAAACCGCAAACCAATTATACTGGTTGTTGTGACACTAGTATATATTGACGCAATATCAGGTATATTTAACCCATCGTATGAAATGACGTTATAGTCGTATGTTTGTTTTGTATAATATGTAGATGAAGTAGTAACGGTAAACCCGTATAACGAGATACTTGAATTTGGTTCGATTCCTGGAAAAACCAGCAATTTGCCATTTCCGAATAATCCAATAAATAAATGTCCATCTGGATGACACGCCATCGAATACGAACCTTGAGCATTATCTAACTTATATAGCATTGTGAGTTTTCCTACGTCGAGTGTTGTATTTGTAAATCTATTCACATGAGAATCGTACGGAATAACCATAACGTATCCCGCATTATTCGGTTTTTTGAAACACCAAAAATAAATATCTTGAGTTAAAGGGTCTACGCTAATACTTTGTATCATATTTACCAACGTAGTTGAATACGCTACACCGTATAGTGTAGTGTTTGGAACCATTTGAGTGTTATAAGTAGCCACATCATATACTTTATAATTTGTATGCACCAATTTATATATGGTGTTGGTTGACATATTAATTCCATATGCAGTGCCATTAATGCGTGTTGATGTAATATATAACCCTCCGTCGCCCTGCTCGGCTTGATTACCTATATAATATATGACGTGTCCGTATATAGTTGTTTCAAGACACAATCCAATTGAGTATTTAAGTTTTGTAGAAGTATTAAATACACTATTATTTACGTCGGTAGTACCGTTGGTTCCATCGCCTAGTATAGTAATTAATTTACTGACTGACATAATATAACAATATAATACTATATAATATATATTATTATAGTGAAGTTGTATTGTGCGTAGTTGGTGTTTTATTAAAGGGGAATAATGTATGCGTTAGCAATGAACCTAGTATAATAACATACGATGGTAAAGCATCTCAGGATATTCATCGAACACCTACGCTTTCCAGCTTCGCTTATGACGTCGATTTTGCGTCGATTTTGCGTCGCTTAAGGCGTTCTCACAATTCACCTACGCATCTCCTTTGTCGATGCTACGGGAATACTACAATTCACCTACGCATCTCCTTCGTCGATGCTACGGGAATACTACAATAACTATATAAGCAAATATATAATAACCTTCGATGGTCACTTCGTATCTACCATCTCCGGTTCGTCCGGATGGCGTCTTAAAACGCCATCCAGACACGCCTTTTGCGGTAGCTAAAGCGCAGTCGATTCCTCGAACACCTACGCTTTGCGTAGCTAACGCCTCGCTACGGCGTTCTCACAATTACAACCCACCTAAATGGTATGCGTATTTGTATCCAGTAATAGTGTTACCACCAGTATTATCCACCGTATTAAATACTATATCAATCGCCCCCGGTAATGGAATTGCTCTGTTAATAGTCGGTGCTTCCGGTGTAGTGCTGGGTGCGATTTCCAGTATATTCGATATTTCAGAACCACCCACACTATTTACCGTCACCACATTCACCGTATATGTTTCTCCATTGGTTAACCCATAAATAGTAAATAGGTTTTGTGAAAGGTCATTCAATGGCAAAATACTCGATATTCGAGAATATGTATCAAAAATGGGACTCACGAAATAATCATATCCAATAATCGGTTTTCCACGTCGATTGGGTGTGTCAAATATTATATCCACTCGCGTGTTTTTGGAAACTCCCCGTATAATTGGTGGATCCGGAATGCCAAATGGTATTGCTTCAATGGAATTGGATACATTGGATGTTCCTCTCGAATTTCGAGACCGAACAGAAACACTAAATACATTGCCGTTTTCCAACCCAGTAATGGTAAATTGCATTTGTTTTGCAGTAACATCAATGTTTGGTATTATATCGTATCTTGCACCTCCATTCATTGAGTATTCATAAGATTGTATTGGACTACCTCCATCTGTTGCCGGTGCCAAAAACGAAACACTAATAATATGATTTCCAGGTGTTGCCGATAATACGGTTGGTGGGTCGGGGCGATTGAACGGCACAACTGTAATTGACCCCGACGGAGAAGTGGATGGACCACGGGCATTTACTGCTCGAAGTTGAATCGTATATGGTTTTCCATTGACTAATGGCGTATTGCCTAAGTAATTTGATTGATATGTTATTTCGTATGTAATATATCCATTACTATTTTGTGTAGTCGGTATTCCCATTGTAGCAAACGAGTTTCCCGCATCAGTGGAATATTCGTATCGGGTTATGGTATTTCCTCCATTATATGTGGATGCCAAAAAGGAAATCGGTATAGTGCCAATACCTGCTTCGGCAGTTTGCAATATCGGGGAAACGGGAATACTGAATGGCGTTATAGACACGGGAGATGACAAACCTGAAAACCGACCATTCGTATTAAATGTGCGAACTCTAACCGTATATTGTGTGCCATCTACTACTCCATTTGATACAATTACGCTATTGTTATTTAAACCTCCAAATGTCGTATAATTGTCTCCATTATCGAGAGTATATTGGTAATACGATATCGGCACACCTCCATCATAGGGTGTATCGAAATATATTCGAAATGCTCCCGATAATGAATCCAATTTCACTGCGGGTGCACTTGGGTTTGTATATGGGACAACCTGGACGGGCGGTGACGACCAAGCACCAGAACCACGAGCGTTTACTGCTCGAACTACAACATTATATGTTATACCATTGGTTAGACCCGTGACGGTGTAATGATTATTCGAGGCAAGTTCAATCGTGCTTATAGGTAAAGACCCACCATACAAAGAGTATTCGTATCGAATAATGGCGTTTCCATTGTTATTGGGTGTCGTAAAATATATGTCGGCGGTGCTATCGCTCGGCACGGCATTCACGTCTGGAATAAATGGAACTCCAAATGGTGTTGTCAATTGGGTTAAAGACCATCCCGATGAACCGCGATTGTTCACTGCACGAACTCCAACGGAATAATTCGTTCCATTGGTTAGACCAGTTATTCTTGCAGTATTTTGTGAGTTAATGACACTCGTATTCAATGTGCCGGTAGTCGTTCCATTCAATATATATTCATATCGACTAATCGCATTACCATTATTATATGGAACCGAAAAGGAAATATCGATTGCCGAATCTTGTGGAACTATAGAATACAATACCGGTATTTCGGGAGTCGTGTATACTTCGAGTGGATTTGAACCAATGAATGTTGCAGATTCGCCGATAGGGTTGACCGTTTTCACCCGCACAATATAGACATTACCATTCGATATTTGAGTAGTTGGAATATCATATGAGTATCGAGAGACTCCCGCCGTTTTCGAAACACCTGTGTTTCCATATGTGCCACCATTAATCGAATACCAATAATATACCGCATTGGTCGGTAAATTCACCGTATCTATAATAGAAACCGTCAAGTTTCCGGAAGATTTCGAGAGTGTATTGGCATTATCAATGGCGGGGACTATCGGTGTTGTATATACTTGTATTGGCGGTAGTGCAGGTGCAAATATATTACTACCAAATCCGTTTTTGGTTGCTACATATACCGTGTATTGATTATTCGACAAATCGTTCAAATAAAAGGTTGCTATGGTGGATGATGCAATGCGTTTTGCATATGTGTTGGAATACACGGAAATGTTTGTCGAATTGTTTGGACCGGTATCTCCCGTTCTGTAATAATAGACATAATAATACACTTGATTCGTTGACGAATTGTTGGGGTCATTCACCACAATACGAATATTTCCACTGACCGACGAAGAAACCGAATAGGAAGACAATGAATCGGGAGTGGTATATACAATGACATTTGCCTTGACCGATGCAGATTCACCGATATACAAATCCGTCGAATTACGTGCTTTAATGGAAATAGCAGTTTGTGAATTGGAAAGACCGTTAACATAAAACATATAGGCAGATTTCGCCGGTCCGGCATTTTTCGCGAACGAATTGGCAAATACACTCTCGCCGTCGACTATCGAGTATGTCGAATACCAATAATATACATCATTTGTGGCAATATTGGTTGTGTCGGTAAAAGTCACTTGTAAATTACCACTAGCAACTGTTTTGGTGTTTCCGGCATCAATGGATTGGATTGCCAATGGAGTTGTATATACTTTGATGGTTGCAGTGGATGGGACTGAATTTCCAACCGTGTTTTTCGACAATATCGAGAGTGTAGTATTGGCATTGGTCAATCCGGTAATATAAAACGAATATGCCGTATTATCCGGTCCGGCATTTTTCACAAACGAATTGGCGTAGGAAGACCCGCTGTTGGTCGAATACCAATAATAAATATTGTTTAACGACTGATTGACCGTATCGGTGAATGACACTAACAGGTTACCGGTTGCTACCGTTCGGGTATTTGCCGAATCAACAATGGGTGGATTGACTGGTTTTGTATAGACTACCAGGTTTGCATATACTGGAACGGAAGATGTGCCAACCGTGTTTTTCGATAACAAATAGATGGTATATGTTTTATTGGTGAGATTCGAGAGTCCAACCGAAAAATGAGTCGGTCCCAATCCATTGGTTGCGAGGGATTTTGTTGTATATGTATATGCTCCCGGATTGAACCCGTCGTTTTGGTTATTGGATGGGTCATACAAATAATACCAATATTGGATATTGTTGCTTGCTGGATTCAATGTATCGTCGAATGCTACGGTTAGATTTCCGGAAGTTGCCGATATAGTATTGCCCAAATCGAGAGTCGGTGAATATTGCGGGGTAATATAGACCATTTTACTAATCGACGACACAAATGACTCATCGAGTCGATTCACGCTTTTCACCAATACAGTATATGTTTGATTTGACAAATCCGGAATCCAGAAAACATACGGCGAACCAACCGGTCCTATATTCGTTATGCCGGTATTGGCGTATGTATTTCCGCCGTCAATGGAATATTGATAATATACTTCATTCAATGCAATATTGGATGTGTCGAGTATCGAAACTTGTAGATTGCCCGTCGCAACGGAATACGTGTTTCCGTCATCAAAACCGACAGGAAAGGGTTTCGTATACGAGACTACATTGACCGACCCAGATACAACATTACCGACCGTATTTTTTGCCATAATCGACCATGTATATGTTTGGTTTTGTAATCCCGGAACATAATAAATATATGGTGAACCGGAAGGACCGGACGTCTTTATATTGGTATTGGCAAATGTCATTCCACCGTTATTCGAATACCAATAATATACATCATTGAGAGGCACGTTTGATGTATCAATGATTGTTATGCGGACATTTCCAGAAGCAACGGTTTTGGTGTTTCCTGAATCAATGGATGGAACTGCCGGAATAGTATATACGACAACATCGGTTGAATCGGTTGACGAGTTTCCGACCGTGTTTTTTGCCAATAAATAGAGAGTATATGTTGTATTGACCAATCCAGAAACGTCGAACGAATACTTTGTCGTGCCATCCAGCAACAACGCCCTATTACTCTCGGTATAATACGCAATGTTGCCCGATACATTATTGTTATTGGGTGTCAATTTATCATACAAATAATACAAATACCGGATATCGTTGCTCGACATGTTTCGGGTATCGTCGAATGTGACCGTCAAGTAATTTGCGGAATAAGACCGGGTATTTGATCGGTCAATGATGGGGGCAAATTGGGGAGTAATATACACCCGTTTTGTAATGGTATTTGCAGACGAAGACCCGACCGTGTTTCTCGCAATCACGGAAACGGTATAATCTTGGTTGGATAAATCGGGAATATAAAACACATACGAAGACGTAGTCGGTCCATTGCATTTTACGTTGGTTGGTAGATAGTTGTTTCCGCCGTCAATCGAATACCAATAATAGGCATTATTGGTTGCGGTATTGACAGTATCGATGAAACTCACTTGGAGATTTCCACTCGCAACCGAATACGTATTTACGGCGTCGAATGCAGGGGGAGTATCGGGAGAAACATATACCGTCACTGGAGCAAGTATCGCTGCCGAATTTCCAACGTCATTTATTGCCATCACATAAAACGTGCTCGTTTTATTCGGGAGTCCAGTTACATAAATCGATATATCGGCATAGTTGGAATCGGTTGCACTACCAATATAATTTGTATAAGATGACATACTATCCGATACATTTTGCCCCGTCCCTTCCGTATACAAATAATAATAATACGAAACATTGTTCATATAATAATTCGCAGGTGGCGCACTTGTTGACTCTCGAACTGTCAATAATACATTTCCACTTTGAACGAGAGTCGCGACAACCGTATCGGGAGTTCTGGGTTTTTGTAATACGGTGAATGTTTGTGTTAATGGTGCTGAATTTCCAACCGGATCTGCTGCAATAATCGATATATTTGTGCGAATGTTGGACAAATTGTATATGACAAACTGGTATGGGTCGGTTTTATCGATATTTTTCACACGCGAATTCGAATACGTGTATCCATTGTCGGTTGAAACCCAATAATATACACTATTCAATGAGGGATTTACCGTATCGTAAAACGACACTTGGAGATTTCCACTCGACACCGTTGTTGTATTGCCAATATCATAATATGTAGGTGTTAATGGAGCAGTATAGACAATGACATTCGTCGAAAACGGTGCAGAAGTTCCAATCGGGTTTTTTGTCAATAAATAGAGAGTGTATATTTTATTCGTGTATCCATATATGTCGAATGATTGTCTTATGCCTCCTGCCAAAAGTGTTTTTCCACTATCGATATAGGCAAACAAATTGCCAGAATCATTGACCACATAAGACGGGTCATACATATAATACAAATACTGGATTTCGTTGTATACATTATTCACCGTATCTGTAAATGAAACCGTCAAGTTTCCAGATGTTTTCGAAATCGTGGTTTGTGTATTAATCGTTGGAGTTAGAGGAGTTGTGAATACATCAATGTTTTGTGAAAAATATCCGGAATATCCGAAATCGTTTTTGGCAATCACATACATGGTATATGTATTTGCGGTTAAACCGGTATTCACATATGATACGATGGGGTCATAATTCGAATTGATTGATTCTAATTTACCGACGGGATAAGTGTACGATGTAATATTTCCTTCCAACCCATTATCACTACTGTTTTGGTTATATGCATACAAATAATACGAAACGTTATTTAAATTGTAATAATCTGGAAGAGAATCCGGATTCTCGGTCATTATCACTTGGACATTCCCACTCTCGACTAATACGAATGATACATTTGTCGGTGTATAGGGGGTTTGGTATACAATCACTTGTCGGTTAATTGCCGGAAACGAATTGCCAACCGTATTGACTGCCTTGATATATATAGTGCTACTTATGTCCAATAATGGGTTTGCATTTTCGATATAAAATCGATATGGCAAGACTCCCGATTTTACGTAGGAATTCGAATATGCTTCTGGTGTATCGGTTGTCGTAGAATACCAATAATATACTTGATTCAGGGATATATTCGATGGATCGACCAATGATACTTGCAGATTTCCGGATTTGATTGTCTTTGTATTTCCGGCATCGAATGCAACCGATGCATACGGCGTTGTGAAGATAGTAACATTGTATGGTGCGGTATTTGCCGAGTAACCAATACTGTTTCTTGCCAATAAATAGAGAGTATATGTTTTGTTAGGGAAACCGGATAACCCAAACGAATAAAGGGTTTGTCCATTTACTAATTTATTTGGACTCTCAATATATGCCGAAAGATTGGACCATTGATTGGGTTTGCCGGAAGAAACATCGAACAAATAATAACTATAAATAATATCATTGAGAACCGCATTGGAAATATCGGTGAATGATATCGTCAAGTTTCCAGAAGATTTCGAGAGTGTATTTGCAAAATCGATTGTTGGTGGATATCGCGGTGTAATATAAACGGTTTTGGAAAAGGTTGCCGGATTCGAATTGCCAACTGTGTTTTGCGCTTTGACGTTGATGGTATATGTTTGATTCGTTAATCCGGTGCTGATATAAAATAAATAGGAAGTCGATGCACCAATACTCACGGCATTTGCGTTGATCCATGCGTTTCCATTGACGCCAATGACGGAATACTGGTAATACACGCCATTATTCGTTCCATTTGAGGGGTCGTTCAATACCACTTGTAAATTACCGCTGGCAACCGTCTTGACATTTGCCGTATCAATTGAAATATCTGTTGGAACGGTGTATATCGTGACATTGGTAGATGATGCAGTAGAGTTTCCAACCGGATTTACGGAACGCAAATAGAGAGTATATGTTTTATTAGTGTATCCATATATTGTGAAAGATTGACGTGCTCCCGTTGTTAGGGTGGTGTAACTATTGAAATACACTTCAAAATCAACGAAATTATTGGTTCCCGATGGGTCATATACGTAATACCAATAGGAAATAGCATTTCGGGGATTATTTAAAGGGTCAGTGAATGAAACCGTCAAGTTTCCAGAAGTTGCCGAAATAGTATTGCCGGCATCGATTTGCGGTGGATATTCGGGAGTGGTATATACAACAACATTTGCAGAGTATGGCGTCGAATTACCGAAAGGATTGGTGGCAATCACGTACATGGTATATGTATTGGCGGACAATCCCGTATTTACATAGGTGACGATGTTACCGTAACTACTGTTTGTATTCGAGAGAATACCGACCGAACGGTTGTATATTGCCAAGGATGTGTTTCCCGAAAGATTCGTTCCACCAAACGTGTTGTACACATACAAATAATATGATACATTGTTCAAATAATAATAATCTGGACGGGAATCGGGAGTCTCGGTAATGGTTACTTGGACGTTTCCGGAACGTATTAATTGGAATTGAACCGATGGAGGTGTTCTCGGGGTTCGATAGACAATCACGGGTAGATTGTCGACCGGACTCGAATTACCGACTTGATTGGTTGCTCTCACATAAATCGTATTACTGATATCGAGAGGTGGATTGGTGGGCGCTATATAGAAGGAATACGGCAACGTTCCGGCAACTACATTGGACCGAATATAGTTTGTGCCATCGATGGAATACTGATACGAGACTCCGTTAAACGCAATATTACTGGCGTCTCGAAAAACAACTTTTAGATTTCCACTCGCAACTGTTTTGGTATTTCCGGCATCCAAATATACAGTAGCTAATGGTGTTGTATATGTTTTCACCGTATATGGTGCCGAATTGCCCGACCATCCAACATTATTATTTGCACGTAAATAGAGAGTATATGTTTTATTTCCCAAACCAGTAGTTATAGGGAAAGAATATTGTATCTGTCCATCTTGTAATTTCACATAACTGGTTTTATAGTAATAAGTGTTTGTAGCATAATTGGTTCCACCTGCCGAAACATCGTATAAATAATAATAATATGTCACATTATTCAGTGCAACGTTCGATGCGTCGGTGAATGTAACCGTTAAGTTTCCGGAAGTTTGCGAGAGTGTATTGGATGGGTCAATCACCGGTACACCATCCGGATTCACATAGGTTACTTGGTCGAAATAAGTGGGGTTTGAGTTGCCGACAGTATTTCTTGCAACTAAATATACACGCAATGACCCGTTGGGTAAATTAGAGATGATAAACTGTCTTTTTGTAGAATTGATCACTTGTGTATTGACTGCATTGGCATAGGTGGTTGACCCTGTCACCAAATACTGGTAATATACACCGTTATTTGTTCCATTGTATGGGTCGACTACCATTACTTGAAGGTTTCCGCTCGATATAGATAAAGTATTGTCTAAGTCGATGGAAATATCGGTTGGAACGGTGAATACCAGTATATTCGCAAAGGACGCTACCGAGTTTCCGACAGGGTTGATGGAACGCAAATACACGGTATATGTCTTGTTAATAAACCCATACCCATTCAATGAAAACGATTGCAATGCTCCCGTTGTGAGTGTTAGATTCGTATTGGAATACACTGATAGATTCCCAGAATTGTTCGTGCCAGATGGGTCATAGACATAATAATAATACGATATGGCATTGAGTTTATTATTGGATAAATCCGTGAAAGAAACCGTTAAGTTCCCGGCAGTTGACGAAAGAGAATTACTGGCATCTATTTTCGGTGGGAAATCGGGAGTAGTATATACGACAATATTCGATGAAATGGGTGCAGAATTACCAAACGGATTTGTAGCAATGACGTACATTGTATATGTATTGGCATTTAGTCCGGTGTTGATATACGAGACTACGCTCCCATATGCCGAATTGGTATTTGCCAAGACCCCGACGGATCGGTTGTATACCGACAAGGATGTGTTTCCTGACAAATTGTTTCCCCCAAAGGTGTTATACGCATACAACGAATACGATACATTGTTTAAATAATAATATGGCATTGGCACACTCTCTGTAATCGATACTTGGACGTTTCCTGAACCCACCAATTGGAATGTCGGTGTTGGAGGTGCTGTAGGTGTTTGATATACTATCACCTGTATATTAGTAGAAGGTGCCGAATTACCAACGGTATTGGATGCTCTCACGTTTATAGTATTACTGATATCTGTAATGGTCGGAATAAAAAAGGTATAGGGTGATGTTCCTGACAATACATTTGTATTTGCATATGCGTTTCCATTAACCGAATATTGATAATATACATTATTCAAGGATGTATTGGACGAATCCGTTATACGCACTTGAAGGTTTCCGGCAGCAACCGTTTTGGTATTTCCTGCATCGATATAAATAGTCGAAAGAGGTGTAACGAACACAGTCGCATTGTATGGTATCGAATTTCCAGAATATCCAATACTGTTTTTGGACATTAAATAAACCGCATATTTTTTGTTGGGATATCCGGATAGACCAAAAGAATACAGGGTTTGTCCATTTACTAATTTGATTGGACTCTCGGTATATGCCAACGTATTCGACCATTGATTGGTTCCTCCGGAAGAAACATCGAACAAATAATAACTATAACTAATATCATTGAGAACGGGATTTTGTGTATCCGTGAATGAAATTGTCAAGTTTCCAGAAGAAGTCGAGAGTGTATTTGCGGAATCAATGACGGGCGGGTATTGCGGTGTAATATAAACCGTTTTGGAAAAAGTTGCCGGATTCGAGTTCCCGACGGTATTTTGTGCTTTGACATTGATGGTATATGCTTGATTCGTTAATCCACTAATATAAAACCGATAAGAAGTAGAAGCACCAATACTGACTGCATTGGCATTGTTATACGCATTTCCATTGACCCCAATAATAGAATACTGATAATAAACGCCATTATTCGTTCCATTTGAGGGGTCTATCAATACCACTTGTAGATTTCCACTTGCTACGGTTTTCACATTTGCAGTATCAATTGAAATATCGGTTGGAACGGTGAATACCAGTATATTCGCAAAGGACGCTACCGAGTTTCCAACGGGGTTGATGGAACGCAAATACACGGTATATGTCTTGTTGATAAACCCATACCCATTCAATGAAAACGATTGCAATGCTCCCGTTGTTAAGGTTAGATTCGTATTGGAATATAATAACAAATTGCCTGAATTGTTCGCGCCAGATGGGTCATACACATAATAATAATACGATATGGCATTTCGGGTATTATTGGATAAATCCGTGAAAGAAACCGTTAAGTTCCCGGAACTAGTGGATAGGGAGTTGCTGGCATCGATTTTCGGTGGGAAATCGGGAGTGGTATATACCGCAATATTTGCCGAAATGGGTGTAGAATTCCCGACGGAATTGGTCGCAATGATATACATGGTATATGTATTGGCATTCAATCCCGTATTGACATAGGTCACTACATTCCCATAGTTGATGTTTGTATTTGCCAAGACCCCGACGGATCGGTTGTATACCGACAAGGATGTGTTTCCCGACAAATTGTTTCCACCAAAGGTATTATACGCATACAACAAATATGAAACATTGTTCAAATAATAATAAGGTATTGGCGCAGTCTCAGTAATAGTTACTTGAACATTTCCACTACTGACCAATGTAAATGATACTTGCGGAGGTGTTCTTGGAGTTTGATAGACCAGCACTTGTAAATTGGGAGCGGGCGACGAATTGCCGACTGTATTGGATGCTCTGACATAAATGGTATTACTGATATCCATAATGGATGGAACAAAGAATGTGTATGGGGAAACGTTTGCTTTCACGTATGTATTGGCAAAACTAGCATCGACATTATTGTTTAAGGAATACCAATAATAAATTCCATTCAATGCCGTATTGGACGAATCCGTTATACGCACTTGTAAGTTTCCGGCAGCAACCGTTTTGGTATTTCCTGCGTCGATATTGATAGATGCAATCGGTGTGACAAATACGGTTACACTATATGGCGCGGAGTTTGCCGAATATCCCAGTATATTTTTGCCTCGCAAATATAAACTGTATGTTTTATTTGGGAATCCTGTTGCCTGAAATGCATAATTGGTGGAATTATCAATAAACACAGTAGACGGAGTCGTGGTGTTATATAACGAAGTGTTGTATGGCGAATTCACGTTAACCCCGATTATGTTAGAATTACCGAGATAGTTTTGTGCTCTCACATAAATGGTTTGTATTGCAGTGGATGTATATAGGATATTAAACGTATATGACGTTTTCGTTGGACCATTATTGGGAACATTGGAATTGGCATAGGTCGCACCCCCATTGATGGAATAGTAATAATAAACGCCGGCGTTAGTAGAAACATTTGAAGGGTCATTAATAGTTACTTTCAAGTTTCCGGGAGTAACAGTAACAATAGATGTATTTCCGGTGTCGAATGATATGTTTGATGGTGTAACATATGCAGTTGCACTATACGGCGCGGTGTTTGCCGAAAATCCGTATATGTTTTTTGCACGTAAATAAACGGAATATGTTTTATTAATTAGTCCAGGGATTTGTAAAGAATACTGTGTAGTTCCAGAAACCAATGTAGTGGTGGTGTTTGTATAATAAAATGTATTCGACCAATTATTTGTTCCCGAACTGGCGTCGTATACATAATAACTGTATGTGATAGTTCCATTCGACGGGTCATTTGACGAGTCAGTAAATGAAACGGTTAATGAACCAGAAGTAATTGTATTTGCTACGGTTATTACGGGAGATATTGGCGGTGCAGTTACGTTTACATTTGCAAATATTGGAATTGTACTTCCTGCAAAATTTTTAGCAATTACGTAAACTGTATATACATTGGTGAATAAACCACTTATATAGAAAGTTGTAGTTGTGGATGTTGATAATAAATTAGCGCCTAATATATAATAATTTGCATATGCATAATTATTTGGTTGAGAAGTTCCGTTTATATACAAATAATAATAATACGAAATGGCGTTATTATACGTATTATTTTGATCATTAATAGACACCAAAATATTTCCACTACCATTCGAAGATATTGCCTGATTAATACTAATATCTAATGGTGGTGTATTCACATAAACTGTAAATGTTGCGTATGATGACCATCCGATCGAATTATGTGCCGATGCGTAAATAATATACGTGTTTGCGTTCAAACCCGAAAACGAATATGAAGTTGTTGCATTTGGAACTTCTGCATCAATGTTTACAGAAGGCGCAAACATAACATAATATCCGTCAATTGCGGAATTTCCATTAAATGATGGCGGAGTAAGATTGACATTAATAATACCATTTGTTGAGTTGTTTGAACTAATAGTTGGTGGGTTTGGAACCGTAACATTATTAACAATTACTGAGTATGATGCAGCGGTTGCATATTGTCCTGCGGCGTTTTCGGATTTAATAAGCACATTATATGAAGTATTTGATGGAACCGAAAAACTATAAGACAACGTATTACCCGGTTGAAAATTATTATATGTCCCCCCCGAATTAATCGAATAATAGTATTTTGAAATCCACCCGCCACTATATACAGAAGAATATGCTAAAACACTATTTAAATTACCAATTTCGATTGTTAATGATTTTTTGGATTGAACCGTAAGAAATGTCGGTGAGCTGGTTATTGGATATACAGATTGACGTATGCCGTAACTTCCAGTAAAAAATATATTTAATCCGGTAATTATATTAAGAGATATATTGTAAACACCGAATCCGCCCCCCTCTATGGCGGAAGAACTTATTAATGCATTATTCGCAACACTTTTACTATTATCTGTTAATATAGTCGGGTAAATAGTATTGGTTGATGAAATATTGATTGCTGAAGCAGTAATGCCCAGAACAGTTGTAGATGAAGATAACCCGCTTATGGGAAACCCATATAATTTACATAATCCTCCATACAGTCCTTTACATAAAACCATATTATAGCTATTATCAACTACAATTGATTGAATAACTTCAGTGACATTTATAACTGTGATTACAGTAGGTGAAGAACTTGCACCTTTCCAAATATATATTTTACCTTGTTGTGTTCCTACATACAATGTTGAAGCATTATCTATCCATGTTGAAAACACATTTTCGCCTGGACTTAATGAATTAGTAATAGGTATATTTATATTTGAACTATAACTATAGAATACTGCAGTTATTCCATATAAAGAATAATTAGAACCTGTATGTGAGAAAGGAATAACGTATCGACTAGTAGAAACAAATAAAGTTCCATTTAAATTAAATCTCAAATCGTAAGGGACACTAGCGAACTGATACAACGGGTAAATATTTCCGGCAACCATATCTAATCCAGAAATTGCATTTTTACCGGTAGAAAATGGTATACAGTGTATTGTGTTTAATGGAACTCGAGATACTATATATATATCATTATTAATTGGATTTACACTTAATCTAAATGGACCATCACCTATAACTGCATTATTATATGTAGCTGGTGATGAACGTATATATACACTACTAACTAATGTAATATTAGGAAATGCTAAAGAACCGGTGCTTGTATAAGCTGCTAACTTATATATTTTGTTTATTTCCATGTTTATTCCATAGGCGTAACCGGTTTTTAATGTAGATGTTACATAGAGTCCGCCATCAAGATACTGGTATGAGCAAAATATAAAATATCCGTCTGCCGTGTTTTGAACCGCTTGAATAGGGACATTAAATATTGTATTTGTATTAAAGTACTGACCACTTATATCGGTTGACGACGTGACCAATATATTTCCTGCGATAGTTGTTAAATATGTCGTCATAATATATAATAAACACAAATATTATAAAACGAATATGTTTGACCGTTGTTTTTTTCATACGTGAGGTCCGGAATTATTAAACCGCAACATAAGAAACTTTATAACCAGTAATCGTGTTCCCGCCAGCATATCCCGGATTCAAGACCAATTGTATCCCTCCTCTTAAAGGTATTGTTCCGGTAATTGCCGGTTCGGTAGGATACGTATACGGAACAATCACCGGTTTATTCGACCAAGAGGATGTCCCCAATAAATTCACCGACCGAAGTGCCATAGTATACTGTTTACCGTTTGACAAATCATATACATTAAATACGTTTCTACCATTTGTGGTAGGTAATGCTGCCGCAATAATGGTATACGTATTTCCGCCATTTGTCGAATACTCGTATCGTACAATAGCATTTCCACGGTCATTTGGCGGAACAAATGATACTTCTGCATATGTATCTTGTGGCACAACCGTGATTGTCGGTGCTTGCGGTGGACCAGATGGCACAATTGTTATAGATGTAGATGGCACCGAACTACCTCGTGCATTCCAGGCAACTACTGACACTACATATTCATCGCCTACTGCTAAACCACTATAAGCATACTGATACAGTCCATACGATTGAGATGCGGTGCTTGCGTTTTCAATGAAGAATCGTGTTCCGTTTAACAAATACTCGTATTGTGTTATGGTATTGCCACCATTGTTTGTCGGTGCAGAATATACAATGCGAATCAATTCTCTCCCCGAAGTTGCTGAAACAAGTGTTGGAGGTTGTGGAATATCAAACGGTACAACACTAATCGAACTAGACAATGGTGAATTTCCACGGGCATTTATTGCTCGCACAACAACTGTGTATGATTGTCCGTTCACTAAAGGTGAACCGGTTGATTGATTATATGTTACATAACGGAATGAATTTGTGCTGGCATCGAGAGTCGGTATGCCCATTGACATAAAGTTGGAACCACCATTCGTTGAATATTCATATCGTGTGATTGCATTACCGCCATTATATAGTGATGGGCGAAAGATGACTGTCATGGAACTTACTCCCGAAACGACATCCAATAACGATGGACTATCGGGAGTCGTAAATGGAATCACCGAAATGGCATTCGACCCTGCGACTGACAATCCATTCTTGTTTTCGTTTTTCACTCGAACGGAATATGTATTTCCATTTGTTAGATTTGTTGTAATAGTATATGTGGTGACCAAGTTGTTACTGCCCATCGATGTATATGTGTTTCCATTGTCGATAGAATAATAGTATCCTATAATAGGCGATCCTCCATCAAATTGTGTGGAAAAAGTAATGGTAATGGAATTTGAAGACAATGAGGTTGCCGAGGTTAATGCCGGTGTATCGGGAACGGTGTTTGGTATAGTGATTACTGTATTGGACCAACTCGAATTGCCTCGTGCGTTTAGTGCTCGAACCACCACGTTATATGTGATTCCGTTGGTTAGACCACTTACATCGTATTGTAAAAGAGATGGCAACCCCATATCATTAATCTGCGAGGGTGATGCAGTGCTTCCATATAGAGAGTATTGGTATCCGGTAATGGTATTACCTCCATTGAACGCCGGCGGTGTTATAAACAAACGGACATATTTATCATATGCAGACACCAACAAAGAGGGTGTGTTGGGAACGGTGAATGGAATAGTTGTTTTGGTGGTTGACCATCCGGAAATACCTCTCGAATTGATTGCTCGAATACCTACAGTATATGTATTACCATTAACCAAGGATGAAATTGTCGTATTGTTTATAGAACCGGATTGTGATGTAATTGTAATATTTGTTATGGTTTGTGTATTGCCGTTTAAGTAATACTGGTATCTGGTAATACTGTTGCCACCATTGAATGTCGGTGCGGAAAATGACACGTCGATGGAACTAACTTGTGGTGTTAAACTGTTTATGGTTGGTGGGTCGGGCACTGTGAAAACGTCGACCGAATTGGATGAAGCTGCCGTCGAATTACCGACCGTGTTGGATGCTTTAATGCGAACAATATAAGAATTTCCATTGGTTACGCCACTGGTAATTGTATAGGTATAACGAGATTGTGTGCCCACATACGAGAGTCCTGTATTGGCATAGACATTTCCGTCAACGGAGACCAAATAGTAAATTTGGTTGATGAGTGTATTGGATGGGTCTGTGAATGACACGGTTAATTGATTGGATGCAGGAGAAAAAGAATTGGCGTTGTCAATGATGGGTTGTAATGGTGTTGTATATACAGATACGTTTTTCGAGAGAGATATGGAATTGCCGACTGGATTGGATGCCATGATTTGAAGACTATATGTGTTGGCAATCAATGGAATAAATGTATTTCCGGTATTGTTTATGGTGAACTTGTATATCGTATTTCCTGCAACATTGGTAACTCCCGAATTTCCATAAGACCTACCTCCGTCCAATGAATACAAATAATACACTCCATTTGTGAAACTATTGGTTGAATCTATTATGGTTATGGTTAGATTTCCAGAGGTAGTCGATTTGGTATTTCCGGAATCGATAGTGGGCACTAACGGCGTAGTATATACATTGACTGAACCGAGAGTTGCAATAGCATTTCCGGTAGGATTGGTTAACCGAATATACAAGGAATATACGTTACCAATTAATGGTATCAATGAATTTCCAGTATTGTTAATAGAGAACTTGTATATGGTGTTTCCATTGGGTGTTACTCCTGAATTTCCGTAAGTGATTCCATCGGTAGAATATAAATAATAGAGTCCGTTGGTTGAACTATTGGAAGAATCCAAGATGGTTACTAACAAATTACCAGAAACGGTCGATTTGGTATTTCCTGAATCGATGGTAGGAACAAATGGTGTAGTATACACGTTCACCGACGACAAGGTTGCAATGGCATTTCCAGTAGGGTTGATTATTTTAATATACAATGAATAGACATTACCAATTAACGGTATCAATGAATTTCCAGTATTGTTAATAGAGAAC
>Ga0209188_1000547_pt1 | contig 35658 bp, 31 predicted proteins | sample C_130625_EF_Meta_FD_187307 | JGI IMG/M metagenome (GOLD analysis project Ga0209188, IMG submission 187307) | Freshwater microbial communities from Lake Croche, Canada to study carbon cycling - C_130625_EF_MetaG (SPAdes) (version 2) | ecosystem: Environmental > Aquatic > Freshwater > Lake...
GAAGGACAAAGTGATCTTTATCATGCAGTCAGGCTTTTTCTGCAAGGTGCATGCCGCCTTTAAAGGGCCGGTCGCTGAGAACTACATACCCGTAGTCCTGGCGAAGCGAGAACGCGAGATAGTGGAGCGCAAGTTCCTCGTTGTCTTCACTCTTGATAATGCACTTAAAGCAACTGTTCTTGACGGCGCGGATTTAGCCCGTGTCACTAGCAAGGGGAAGTTGTTTCTGCCTAAGGGAGCAGAGCTCGTCTACTTCGGCGAAGACTCCTACAAAGTGGAGTTTGCCAGTGCCCGTAAAAAACCTGTGATTCTCGACCTTTTAACCAAAGCAGGGAAACCCGGCGGGAAGGGCATTAAGATCGCCACCCGTACTGACCTGGCTAATTGACACTTTAGGCGGGAGTCACTTTGGCTCTCTCTGTGTAGTAATACTCATTCATGCATTTGGTTTTCACACAAAAATGAATTTAATATCGGGTAAAAGTATTTACAATGACTAAACCACGTTATAATGAGTCAACTAGAGCTGACCCATGATTCAAATCATCTATGAAGTTTCTAGGCTATTAGAAAATCCCCGGATTTTCTTTGCTATTGCAAACAGGTTGAATGGACCAGATGGAGAAGTCCTCAAAGAAGCTTTCTTTGATCTCATTGAAAATGAATTGAATGACTACGAGGACGCGCGCGATTGCGAATTTGAAGCTACCGAAGTTTGCTTTAGATGCGACCGAGAAGACGGTAAATGTGAAATCCTTCTGGATAGCGGAATAATGTCGGTTCTCGAGCCGATTGAAGGTGAATTCCGTACAATGATCACAAACGATTCTGAATTGGCAGCTTCATCAGCTATTTATCAACGATTAGTAAAGGCAATCGAAGAAACTAGCCCCGACTTTTGCGGGAATATTGCTCTTTGCTCTCCACCTACCCCCGGAAATGGGTATCTTCGCTCAGAAGACGGAAATCGATTTGAAGGAGAATTCCACCTTTTAAGCGATCCCGAACAGCAATTTGCATTTAACGTGGAGATTGTAGATGTTTCATCCGATGATCTTGTTGCTTTTATCAAACCACTTAACTAAATGTCCCATCACCACCTCTTACACGCAACCAACATCCTTCGAAGCTCTGTTTCTTCATTAAAGAAAAAAGTTTCAAATTTAAAAATAAGTCTTGAAATTCTAGATGCTGAGATAGAACAAATAGATTCTCGTTTTGACAAACTCCTCACAGCTTCTGAAGTTTACCAAGCTGCTGTAGAAAGAGATTCTAAACGGGAAATTAAGCGACTTGAGAAGGAAATAGAGGCTCTAAGGGCAAATGTTCAGATTTCGACCATTAACCAATCTAGTGTATCCTCAGAGGACCTCAGGACAGCTTCTACAATTGCCATATTTGAAACTATTCTTAGGCTTATTAGTGAAAATGCTGAGGATTTCAGACTAATATCATATTCCTTCCTATTCCCCGCAGTTATTGAGCGAGTAATGAGAGCAACTGATGAAGCTTATTTCTTAGACGAGCTTCCTATGGCTTCTGAGATTGTTATTCGTAGGGGCCAAGAATATATTAGTTGGATTAGGGGGGAATGTGAAACCCATTTAACTGATCCCGAAGCTTGGGAAGCTTATGCTCCTCTTGTTTGTGATTGGTGGAGAAATGATGCACTTCCTCTCCTTTACGGCACAAGAGATGAGAATTGGGATATTGATATTCCCTATTCGGATGTCGAAATGATGTCATGGAGAGATAATCCTGCTGATAGGCCCATTCATTTTTCTACTATCTTTGATGCTTACGAAATTTATCGTAATAACAAAGATGAGGTTTATGAAAAAACAGGGCTAAGGGAGTTTGAAATGAAAATGTTTGCATTCACACAAAAGCCATGAGAAACGATTTTGGAACCAAAGAGCTTAGAGAGAATAATCCGTTGAGGCGGGGTTTTAGAGAAAAGAGTCCCATTCGGGCTCTAAGGGAAGTCGATCACTTAATTGAAAAGGTGGGAATAAATCTAATTCCCTGTGTAGAAAACTATTATCAGAAATATTTAGATAAGCCAACTCCAAGAAATGCCCACGATTATTGCCTTTGGAGACTTCGCCTTCACAGACGAGTTAAGAATGATAGAGAAATTCTAGAAACCCTAAATAAGGCCCGTAATCTTGGGCTATTTGATGAGACCCCTGGACGCACTTGTTGGGATTTAGACTTTGGTGACGGGTAAAATCAGTTAATGTGTGAAGAAGTGAGCATGAACCCTCGTGCCGTTCAAATGTCCAAACTTGTAGAGTCAATACTAACTCCTACGCAACTAGCGGAGTATGGTAATGTATTGGCCCCGACATACAGGTCTTGGCAAAACAACTCCATGCAATACTACACCCAACTCCAGCCAAACGGATACGGAGTTAACCCGGGTGACCCAACGATGTTTGACTATAGTGTCAGATCGTTCACGCTTCAAACTGGCGCTGTTTCCTCACTTGGCACAGTACAAGCCGGTCAGAACTACACCCCTGGGTCCTATACCAATGTCCCCACCATCGGTGGTTTTGGCACTGGTGCTACCCTCAACATCACAGTTGATGTGAACGGGGTCGTAACTGGCGTTACCCTAAATGCTGGGGGTAGTGACTACTCTGCTGCCAACGGTCTTGGCGTTGCCTCCCCTGGTCCCATCGGTCCTGGTTCTGGTTTCTCAGTGGCAGTTGCCTCTGTTACCAGTGTCTCGCCTGCTGGACAACCTGTGTGGGGCCAGGTCCCTCGCCGCTACTTCCAGAACCAAGTAGCACCGTTCGTGCCACCCAATAATAACTCCCAGGCTATTCCTTATAGTTATATGTACTCGGTGTCCAATAACACCACGCCGCCGCCCATTGGCGCCTTGGATAGTACGACACCACCACCTGTAACCCCAACTTACTCCCTGTCAACCACACCGACAGCAGCGACTGAGAATACGGTTATCTCGACAGCTGTTGCAACGACCAATGTCACCAATGGGACTATAGTTTACTGGAAGATGACTGGTAGCGGAATTACCGGTGCATTTTTCACTTCTGGTGTTTTGACTGGATCGACAACTGTTACGTCTAACTCAGCCAGTTTCAACCAAACTCTGGCGGCAAGTTTGCCTGCTGGCGGTCCCTACACTCTTGGTGTCTCACTGTACTCCGACGCAGGTTTCACTCAGCAAGTTGGCACTACAAGCCTGGTTATTTCAGTAACCCCTGGAGTCACACCTTCGACCCCCCAGTTCGGGGCCTACATTGACCTATACCAGTACCGCAATACCGGTGGCGTTTACCCCGATGGGTCCTACGTCGGGCTCAACCCTAACATGCGGGCAGCCAACATCAACACCCTCTTACCTTCACTCGATAAGTTCTATATCCTTATTGAAGCTCAAATTTACTCTGACGGTAAGTTATACTTCGGTACGAATGTTGGCAACTCAGCTGCTTTGGTGCTCAATGCTGCTGGTACCGGCTGGGCGGACAACACCGGTTCAGTGTCTGGCGGTTATGTAAGTCCTACCAACCCCGACTATACTTACTCTGCTTACGCAATTAAGAACTCGATATACTACTTGTCTCAGCAATCATCCTGGACAACCAAGAACCTCATCCTGTCAGTTGGCGGATACAACTTATCTCAGTACATGGACCAAGCTGGCAGCAGCGCTGGCCTGGCTCAAACTGCTGCCGACCAGATTGCGAAACTTGTGCAGATTACTGGAGCAGTTGGTGTTGACCTTGACTACGAGCCCGTCGGTCAACCTTGCATACCGGCCAACATGGCTCTTCTCTGCCAGAAGATCCAAGCAGCTGTCAAGGCTTTAAATCCCACTTATGAAGTCCATCTCACCATCATCCCGCCCCTATCCCAAGCAGACCCAGACCTCAAGACGGACACAGCACTCGCATGTCAATCTTACGTTGACCAAATCAACGTTATGACCTACGATGATCCAAATACCTTAGACCAACCTCCCTACCAACCCGGAAGCATTCCGGTCTACAACCAGACCGGTGTGGGTCGTTCCGTTCAAAGTGTTCAGTGGTTCCTCGATAAGGGTGTTACCCGCAACAAACTCGGCATGGGCATCGCCGGTTATGGACGCAACACTGCCAATGGCCAAGCATTCACCAACAATGGGACCCCTTACGATCAGATTGTTCGTGTCGCAAGTTCTGCTGGCGCTCTTGAACCCGAGTTCCTGCTCGGTCGCCTTAATGCCGCAGTGCCCATTGTCAACCCCAACCCCTCATCTCAGGCCAACTTCTACTACAACCCAACAACGGCCATCTGGGGCTTTGACTCGGTGGATACAATCGCTGATAAAGTTCAAGCATCGTCCAACCTGGGCATCCGAGCTGTGTTTGCATGGCAATTATCCAATGACTACTCTAACCCCACCTCTGTTTTACCGGCTGGCAACCCGCTAGCCAACTTTGCTCTCGTGAAAGCTGCCCAAGCCGCCATCGCAGCTCTCTAGTTTACCCGACAATTACGTCGCTATAATAGTCCACAAACCCAACGTCCATGCAAAAAACCGCACTTGGATACCCCGTCATCTCCAATGAAATCCACCAAAAGATTTTCGGGGCAGAAAATCCTCCTGAAATGACACGTCTTGGAATAAGAAAAGCCAAAGGGCTTCTAAATCAGTTTGGGATTAGTCTTCCCGTTCCTCACCCTGAAGGTCTTTATAATGGTCCATTGCCATTACCAGACCTAAGGGGTGATTCTATTTCTGAGCATTTTGAAGTAATTGCCCAAAGTCAGGTGGGGCATTACAAAAAGCTTGGCAATGAATTTGCAGAATGTAAGTTACCGCAACTTCCGCCTGTTGAAGAATTCCTATTTGAGGCTGGTTGGACTCGATACGAATATGCTGAAAATTCGTGGAAAATTGAGAAAGTTCCTTATCCAACGGAAGAGGCTTTTACGTTTGATACTGAAACTTTTGTTTTTGGTGGTGCGTTTCCAATTATTGGAACAGCCCTTTCAAATAAGGCAGCGTATATTTGGCTTGCATCAGAGCTTATTGATCCTACTTTGCCCGAAGAAGAATGGGATCAATTTGAATTAATTCCTGTTGGCAAAAATAAATTTATTCCCGGGCACAATATTTCGTATGACCGAGTTCGTTCTCGTGAAGGCTATTCGCTTGATAATACTTGCCCTGAAAATTTCTATTTTGACACTCTCAGTGCCCATATCGGGGTTTCTGGATTGGCATCTGGCCAACGCTGGCTTTACGTTTTAGCCGGAAAAGATGCTGAGGATCTAACGGAAGATGAAAAGAGAAAGTTAAGGTTTGCGCCTAAATGGCTAGATCAAGGCTCAACAAATTCTCTTGTTCATTGCTATAACTTTCATGTCGCAGCAGTACGAAAGTATTTTGGCGAAGAAATAAAGGAATTAGGCAATGAAGATAAAGAAATTCGTCGAATATTTGTAGATGCAACCCACCTCTCGCAGATTCGGCAAGTTCTCACACAAGCCGTAGATTATGCGGTTAAGGATGCTTTTTATACCGCAGAGCTATTTCAAGCTCTTTGGCCTAAATATTTGGATAGTACTCCTTCATTGGTAGCCTTGTGTGGCCATTATCATTTGAATGGTTCCATAATCCCAGTCGAAGATAATTGGAATGAGTGGATTGCCGGCGTAGAACAAGTGTTTCATTCTCACAATGAAGAGATGAGTGAAATTTGCCATCGACTTCGTTTGAAAGTATTAGAAGAATGGGGGAGTTTAGAAACAAAGGAAGAACGAGAAATGTGGATCTCCAAAGATCCTTGGCTATCTCAACTTGATTGGGGCATAAAATCCCAAAAAGGGAAATATGCTGGAATTCCTAATTGGAACCGCAAATATGCCGTAGATTCCGCAGAAAAAATTGGGGTTCGTAGCCAACTCTCCCACCTTTTGTTGCGCCTAAAATGGGAAGATTCTCCCATTATCCTTACCAAGGATCAAGGATGCTGTTTTTATGGAGAAAATAAGGAATTAATAAAAATCCCCCATCCTGGGGGTGCCGGAGATAATGTTGGGGGAGTTTTGAGTAAGGAATTTATAGAAGATATGGCCGTAGGTCGGCTTAGCTCGGATATTCCAGAAGCTAAAAGGGCTCTTGATATTGCAAATGCTGTTTCCTATTGGACGTCTGTAAGAAAGAGGGTAATGAGTTGTATCTATTTAAAGGTAGCAAATGCCTATGGTAAAGATGCCAATGTTATTCTCCCTAGTATTCTAGCCCATGGAACAGTTACTCGCAGAACCGTGGAGCCGTTGATGCTAACTATGTGTAGCACCAAGAATTGGAGAATCGGCACCGAATTAAAAACACGAGTAAGCGCTCCAGATGGTTGGAAAGTTGTTGGTGCTGATTTTGATGGCCAAGAGTTACAAATTGCATCTATTTATTCAGATAAATGGGAAGGCGGGCAAGTAGGTTGCTCTCCTTTTGGTTTTAACGTATTGAGCGGCTCAAAAGAAGAAGGTACGGATTCTCATAGTGCTCTTGCTAAAGTCGCAGGTGTCGACCGGGATACAGCTAAAGCTTTAGGATTTGCTATTCTTTATGGCGCTGGGCTTCGGACGCTTCAAAATTACATCCGCCGGCGTTATCCACAGAAAACAGCAGCAGAGATAAAAAACTTTGCAGTTAGAGCATTGGAAGGCAAAAAGGGCGTAAAGAAAAATGGGTTGTATGAAAGTGGCTCAGATAGTGGTTGTTTTAATTTAATGGAAAGTATCTCAATGAAGATGAGAATTCCCCAACTTCCCTGCCTTGGCACAAAAATCTCTACAGCTATGCGCCCAGCTGCAGTTGGAGACGATTTCCATACCGCTCGTATTAATTGGACGATTCAAGCTTCGGGAGCAGAAATTCTTTCCGTTATCTTAACGGCTACGCAATGGCTTTTAGATGAGTACAGAATCCCTGCAAGATTTGTTATTAGTATTCATGATGAAATTTGGTATATCACGCCCGAAAAATATGCTGAGCAATTTGCGGTGCTTTTTCAAATTGCCCATATGTATACATGGTCGTTATTTCAAGCTAAATGCGGAATCCCTGATTTACCCTTAAGTCGGGCATTCTTTTCAGCTGTCGCTATTGATGATAGGATTCGGAAATCTCCTAAAGAATGCACAGTTTCACCGTCAAATTTAAATGGGGAAAACGAGCCATTCGGCGTAGAATATTCTATGAGAGAATTAAGTGAAATAGGGGCCATTCAAAAACTTACCACTCGCTTTAATGCTATTCAGAAAGGGCTAATAAAATGAAAAAGCAGAAAAAACCGCGGGTTTCATCCGTAGGTTTATACACCTACCAATCCCTATCTACCATTTACTTCTTTACCATTCCTTACGATAAAAAATCTCGAATAATTCTATCTTCAGTAGAATGCGCCTATAACGGTGAATACTTTTCTATTGAAGAAATTCTTAATATGCCCCGGGCTCTTTGAGTTTACTTTTGCTTAACATAGTGTATAATACCCATACAAGCCCACCTCAGGGGCTCCCAGGCTTTTTCAAGCCCCCCTAGGAGGGACAAGTCTAAACCACAATGCCCTTTCCGCTTCCCATTGACCCAGATTTTCGTAGAGAAGTAGTCAAAATGTGGTTACAAGATGTAGAAGACCGGTTAAAAATGGGAGATTCTTTGGGGGCTAAGCAGAGCTGGAAAATAGCCAACTCTATCTATTTATCCCTGCCCTCCGGTGGTGGGGATTTTTTATTGGAAAAAATATTAATTGAAACTAGGGTAAAAATCTCTAGTTAAACCGCACGCAAAACATGCGCACAATTTCAGACGACAGTGTTGAATCTACTGCACGTATTACTAAAAAAGTAGCCCCGGCTCTTGAAACTTTTGCTTGTACTTTAAAAGACGGGCGAGTGATCAAGATTCGCGAAATGACTGGTCGCGATCTGATTTTTATGGAAAAAGATCTTAGCAAAGCAGGGGATGTTGAAAAAGGAATGAAAATTATCGAACGCCTAATTATTGGTGATGATAAAATTACCTATGATGAAATTCTTGACCTGGGCGTAAAAGATTTTAAGAAATTAAGTGATTTAGTTGCAAAGGCTAATGGTGATGATGATTCGGACCCAAACTAAGAGTCGAAGACCAAGAAGATTTTTCCTACTTAGTCTTCGTTGAAGATAAACCTCCACTCCACCTCCGAGAAATTTGCCCTAAAGATTTCTATTTTGCGCAAATTCTCCGAAATCAAGAAAAAAATTCCTTCCCCCTTCTACAACGTATTATACTTAATGAAGAAGTTCTGGATCAATTAACAATAGGACAAGCTAGAAAAATTTTTGATTGGGCAGCAAATGAGTTGCTGAATGAAAAGATCCTTCAAGTAGAAAATTGGATGGAGATTTCTTATCACCTTTGCAAGCAACGTTGGGATAGCTCAATAGATTGGTTAGAAACCCAGCCAATGAGTAAAATTCTAATGATGATTAATATTATAGAAAAACACGCTGAAGAACAAGAAGCCCAGATGAAGAAGAACTGATTAAGGTTATTGTGATTATGTTCAAACTTTATGGCGATGGTGTAAAACCATTAAATTTAAATTGGTGGGCTCCCACTCAAAAGGAATGGGCCCCTATTCTTCTTAAGGATCACCAAGCGCCATGGAGGCAAGAATCTGATCCAACTACGGGTAGCCCCTGGGCAAAACTTTCTTCAAAATATGCCGCCCAAAAGGCAATAAAATGGCCAGGGCAGCCAATTCTTCGGGCCAGCGGGGCAATGGAAGATCAGGCAATCATCCGTCCCTGGAAAACTGGCTTTGAGGTTATGGCCCGCTTTTATGGGGCCTACCATCAATTTGGAACTTCTAAAATGCCCGCCCGGCCTTGGGTTGGGATTCCTGATAAATCCCTTATTCAAATCGTTCCCATTGCCTGGGAAAACATCCTTTCACCGAAACGCTAATGACTACCTCACGCGCACGCAAATCTACTCCTGCTGAAGGAAACTTACAACGGACCCCCGAACCACCAAAGGTGGAGCCAGTTCGAATTTCAGAATCTGAAAAAAGTAAGGAGCCAGTAAATTTGGAAGTGGAAACTCCAAATGAAGAGCCTCTTCCCGCTCCTGAATCTTTAACTCCCGAAGAAATCCAAACGGATTTTCGTCAAAAATTGACAAAGAAATCCGATCAAGAAGATATTTTTGTTCCGTCTAATCCTGCCGCACTTGAAAAAGCTGCCACACAAGTAGCAGAAGAAAGCGGTTTTACTTTAAATCGAGGAACCTCCATTGGTGCTCGTTTGATTGCCCGTTCACGTAAGTTAGCCTAAAATGATTTCAATTCCATTTCAGCAACAGTTTACTTGGAGGAAGCTTGGGTATCTTTTCTATACTGATTCTTTGGCCTACCGCGCTGTTTTGGAAGAGAATCCGCAATGGGAGGTAACAGAATTACCTCCTGTTGGGGCTCAATTAAGATTACCATCACCCCAAACTGCCGGGGGCCTCAGCCAATCCCTATTTATCTATGGTTTGCCCACGGGGAATGTAGCTGACGCTATCTTCCCTTTTGATACTCAGCAATCTTATGTCAAATCCCTTAGTAGGTATACGGTGTTAGGTGTGAAAAATAGAGAAGCTAATAACGGATTAACTCTCGATAGCTATAGTGTTTATACTGGAATCCAATAAACGGGTAAAACTTATTATCGTAAGATCCTAAGCTTCTGGCCTTTGGGCACCACGTTGGATTCATCCTCGCCAGCACAGAACAAGGAAAAGAAGGAGTTTCTCCCTAATAAAATGGCAACATTCTCTTTGGGCACCAGCGGAGTAACCCCCGGGGCTCCTGGCGTCTATATCAACGAGCGGGCTGGAAATGTCGCTTTTGGCGAAGTTTCTGCGTTTAGCACCGTTTATATGCTTGTTGAAACTGATTCGTCAGTTTCTACAACAACCTTTCCTTTCAATACCCCAATACCCGTTACTTCTCTTTTGGACTATCGGGCTCTTCTTGGTGGCATTATCCCTTCTTCACGCATTCCGGCTCTTAGCTATAACTGCGTTAATGAATTTTTCCAAAACGCCCAAGTTGGTGACCTTCGCGTAGTTCGCGTTGGTACTCCCGACCAAATTGTTGAAATTGAATTCTTCCCGTCCGGCTCAAAGATTAACTCTACTGAGTTGCCTTCTGCTCTAATGGCCGGCAATGTCGTTTATGTCCAAATGGTCATTAATGGCCTTCGGATTGTTGCCGGTGATGGCTCTACTGGCTATACAGCTAATGGAGAATGGCTTGGTGTTCCTGTCACCATTCCCGTTAACTATGTCGCTGGTGATGAAGCCAACAACCGTAAAATTTCTTTGGCTATTGCCACTGCCGTGGCTGCTGCTATTGAAAGCAACCCCTCTGCTCAATCCTCCGTCTACGTCCGTAGCTTTGGTTTGATTAATGAAGTTGATTCAACTCAGCCTAATTCCCAAAATAGCTTCATTGCTATTGCCGGATCTACCTTTAACACTCCTGTTTCAGTTATAACAGAAGTGCTTCCTGTTGGAAGTCAGTATGTGTTTATGCAAAATACATACGACCTTAACAATATTGTTGGAGGTTCTGTAGATCTTATCCGGGTTTCTGCTGACTATGAGCAGTGCATTGACACTGCCTTTGACGGTCAACAAGACCAAGGCTACCTTGTTACTCCTACTGCCTACGCTCAGTTTGATAGTGCAGGTCGAGCTGCAGTTGGTGCCAAGGCTGCTGCCCATTGCCAAAGTAATAACTATAAGTGGATGGCCCTGGCTGATCCAGGTCCTTTTTACATCACCGATGTTAATAAGTATAGCAACTATACTCCTCATCAAGCCTCAGCTAACCTGTACACAGGCCTGAAGTATTTAGTTGATAATGCTATTTACGAATGGACTGGGACTGACGTTACTTATGACCGTCTAAATTACCAATCTTTGGTGTTTGGCTCTAATGCCCAAACGGCTGTTCAAGAATCTACCAATTCTGTGCCTACAAGCACACAAATTGGGCTTCTTGATAGCGGAATTTATAACGGTGCATCTAATGCGACTTACGCAAATCGCGGAATTTTCCAGCTAGATTCCTCGAATTATTGGCCTGTTACTTTGCCTATTCAAAAGGCAATTTTGGGTGGAGCTTCCGCATCTACTAACGACCTCAACGCGTATAATGGCACTGAAGTTTATGTGGTTGCCCCTCCTTATACACCACTTCAAACGAGTGATTACTCATTGAATTACGTGTATTTGGCTACTACAGCCACTGCAGCTTCGGCTATTTTGAATCAAATCACTTTGGCCGGTGGTACAAATGCTGCTCGCACAGCTGCTCTAACCCCAACAGGCTGCATTTCGGTTGGTGCTCCTACTGGCACAACCTTTACCCTTACCTACGTTGATTCGGCTTGGAATTTGCCCGTAACAATTAACGGCCAAACTTCTAACCTCATCCAAAACATTACCGCTAATACTGTTGGCGTTAATACTTCCCACCTTCCCGGAACCCTCCAGGATCCCACAGAAACCTATCGTCTTGGCTTTGTAAGCCGCACAATCCTTGATCCTTCAGTGAGCTCAGGTGGTGTTTCTCCTTATGGCCAAGTGGGTCCTGTTTCTACCGTTGGTTCCCTAGTTAGCGGAAGTGGCTATGTTCCAGGTTCTTATACCGGCGTAACAGCAGTAGGAGGCAGTGGTACTGCTCTACAACTCGACATTCTAGTTGATGTCACGGGTGTGGTTACAAATGCCACAGTTACCGTTGGTAATGCCGGTACTGGGTATTTCGTTGGTGATACAATTACAGTTCCTGCTGCTTCTCTTGGTGGTACCGGTTCCGGTTTCTCCGTTAAAGTTGCTACTGTAGTTGGTCAAACTAACAATGCCAAAACAGGTGCCGTTAATTTCAATATCGTCAATCACGGCCTTCAAACCGGACAACGAATATTCTTTACACAGAATATCACCGTAAATGGTTCGGCTTTGGTTAAGGGTACTACGAAACTAGTTTCTAATCCTTATTGGGTAACTGTTGTTGATTTGAACAACATTGTTCTGTCATCAAGTATTGCCGATTATTCCGCGCAATCTTTTGTTAAGTTTGCCAATGGATTCATTGGCAATACCCCAACAATTCTATATTCCAACACGCTAGGTGGTGGAATTACTGATGCAACTCTGGGTGATTTGACTGCTGTTCCCGTCGTTCGTGGCCGGAAATATGCTTTTAATTCGAGTTTCATCTTTAATCAAGCGGCTAATTCGACTTCGGCTCCCGCCCCTGTTGTTGGTGATCCTGGCGTAGCTGTTTACTTTAATAACAGCAGCGTTATTTTGGGCACTGAGCAAATCTCACCGTTTGGTGAAGATTATACAACGGCATCTTGGCTTCCTTCGCTGAATTTGCCTGCTCCCACTGCTACTCCAGTTTCGGCTGTGAATAATGCTTATTGTGTTCCTACAACTAAGCAAAACTTCCAATCTGAAGCCCATTTGGTTCCTGCTATCACAGCTATTGCTGGTGGTACATATGATCCTACAGCAACAGGCCTTGTTGGCCCTATTGCTACTCTTGGGGTAGTTGCTGGGGGTTCTGGCTATAATAGCGGTACTTACACCAACGTTTATCTAACTGGTGGTACAGGCACTGGGGCAATTGCCACTATTGTTATTGCTGGTGGTATTGTAACAGGTGTTACTATAACCTCTTCGGGTTATGGATATAGTGTGGCCGATAGCCTCACGGCTCCTGTTTCAGTTATAGGCGGTGGCACATTGTTTGCTGTTCCAGTTGCTACTGTTACTGCTACTACAACAGGCGCGTTGGTAACGGATGCTCCCTATACTATTGCTGCTAGTGTGATTGCAACAAGTTCTGCTAATTCTTTGCAAGCCGCTCGGGCTGCTTTAGTTGGTGTTTACTTCACCGTTGTTGGCGGCGGGGGCTATGCTCCCGATGGTACTACTGCCGTAGTTATTGGTGATCGTTTCGCTGCTACCTACGACGGTTCTACATACAGTTGGGTTGTTGTTCCTGCCGCTACACTTGGTGGCGATCTAACCACAGTTGGTCAACCTTGCTATGGTGCTCAGGTTCAGTTTGTGTTTACTTCCGAACAAACACCTCCTCGCACTCTATGGCGCTTTGACGCTATCACTTCTACTGAAATTATCGATAACGCCCTTCGCGGAGTCGGATTCAATGGAACTCCCCAAGCCGTCTTTATTGATGCTGGCGTAGATAACGTTAATCGTCTCTCAGATGATAGCCAAAAGTACTTTAATCCCTTTGGATTCATTGCATACTATGGCCCATACATCGAGAATGGTTCAGCTCAGTGGATTCCACCCTCACCTTATGTAACTGGCGTTGCTGTTCGTCGTTATCGCGCCGAAGGCTATCAGTTCCCACCTGCGGGGGTTAAGTACCAGCTTATAGATGCAGTTGCTACACAAATTGCTATTAACTCGGCTCAGCAAAATCTGCTGAATCCAGAAGGTTGCAATGCAATTCGCACGCTACCTGGATACCCTCAAACCGCCGTATTTATCTGGGGTGGCCGCACTCGCGTAAACACCAAGGACGCCCAACAGAAACTGTATCAGTTTGTTAACACTCGGGTTATACTAAACGTTGTATATGGCTCATTGCGCAATGCCTTCGACAGCCAAATCTTTAACATTATTGATGGCTTTGGAGTGATCTACAATCAGATCATTTCTGTTGGAAATAGCGTTTTGAATCAACTGTATGTTAAGGGTGCTTTGTATGGAGCTCGCCCATCAGACGCCTTCCAAGTGATCTGTGATGCCCGCATCAATCCTCCGGCGGATCTGGAAAATGGAATTGTGAATGCCAAAGTATTCGTAACCCCAGTTCCTACTCTAGAGCGTATCCAAATCGATCTCATTCGTGTCGCCATTGGCCAAATGCAGAAAGAACTGGATTCACAAGGCCTTGGAACAAATAACGGCCTTCTAGGCTGATTTACTTAGGGAGTCAAATGTACAGGGAACTAAACCTCCGAATTCCCAACTCCCTCTATTTTTCTTTAGAACAACAAGCGTTTGAGCAGGGGGTTTCTTTAGAGACTCTCTGCCTTTCACTTTTGTCAAAACAAAAACAAGAGAACAAGTTGGTAAGTCCAGATTACTATTCTTCACTCGGCTATAGTCAGCTTCGAGAAGAAGTCCAAAAAGTTATTGAAGGGGGGCTTTCTCGTGAGGAAACCCGCAAAAGAGTTAATGGCCTTGAATTTCAAATTTCCCGCAGATTCATTCGATGAGTATTCCAGATATTATAGCTCCGAGTATTCGGGGGATTGCTTATCCATTAACTGTTATGAATGGAAATTTAGTCACAAGCACTGATTACGCTTTAATTACTCAGCAGATCCGCAGTGTTGTGGAAACTCGCTATTTTGAAAGAGTAATGATAGCAGATTATGGTATTGGCGATTATGTGTTAGAAATATTAGATCCAACCCAGATAAATTCAGCAATTCAAACATCAATTTTGCAAAATGTTGATGGGCTTTCTGATTTAAGTGTTACAGGAGATTGGAAAACTGAAGGAGAAAACGGAACATATAAAGTATTCATTCAATATGCTATTAATGGTGTTCCTCAACCACCGTTAAGCTTCACGCTTGCTAACTAACCAGGGTAAAAACATCTAACAGAGGAAATCCCAGAAGAGGAAAAATGTAATGGCGCAACGCTTCAAAACTGCTCCAGTACCTTCTGGTGAAGTTGCACGTTATACTAGCGATCCGTATAACCTTTCAAGCATTTACATGTTCGGGTCTTCGAGCCCGTTCACTGGTCAAGGAAATACAGTCGTCAGGCCGGCAGATGACTTGCTCATACAGAAGGGAGGGAATAGGGCACTTTCTGTGTACCAGCGGCTTCTTTATGATGAGCAGGTGCAGGGTTGTTTTTCTAAGTTATTGCAAGAAGTAACTTCACGACCCTGGTATGTTCAGCAATATTCGGATAAACCTGGCGATGTGGCAGTTAGAGATTTTGTAGCAGAAGTTATTGAAGAAATGCCTCTTGATGATATTTATAAAGGGATGGCTGAGTGCTTAATTTCAGGCTTCTCAGTTGGAGAAATTATGTGGAAAAAGACGAAAAGAGGCGTAATTCCTTTTGATGTTCGCATGCGTGATCAACGCCGATTTGTATTTCAAGAAGAGGAAAATGCTCAAACGGGCTTCACAATGCGATGCCTTACTTTTAATCGCATGTTTGAAGGCGTAGAATTGCCACAAAGAAAATTCATTGTAAGCCGATATTGGGTTTCCCATAATGGAGATCCTTATGGATCGGCGCTTGGGCGCATTTTGTATCCACTTGTGAAGTTTAGGCGGCGGGCAATTGAATCATACGTATTGTATGGTGATCGTTATGCCACTCCAACTGCAGTTGCTAAATCCCCCCTTAGTGCCAGTACCCGTGAACTAGATACGCTCTACGATCACCTTTCAAACCTTTCGCAGGAAACAGCAATGATTTTGCCAGAAGGGTATGAGTTGGATTTTGTGGTTCCTTCGGGTTCCCCCGATGTTTTTAAAAATCTGATTGAATATATTGACCGTGAAATCAGCCTTATTGTTTGTGGAGAGAATGAGGCTGGGCAAGCAGAAGCCGGATCCAGGGCATCATCCCAAGTTGCCAACGTAGTTCGGGTAGTAAAAGCCTCTGAGCTTTCGGAAATGATTTCGCATACTCTAACTCAAACTTTGATTCGGTGGATTGTCGACCTAAACTTTGGGATGGATGTTACTGCCCCTATTTTAACTCGTGAGTTTAGGATTGAAGAATCACCCTTAACCATGCCTGATGTAGCCCTAATGATTCAATCAGGGTTTACACCAAGAAAGCAATGGATTGAGCGTCACTTCAGAGTAGAGTTACAAGAAAAATCTGAAGAAACAGCTAAACCCACTCAAGAAGAAGCCACTACATTTGACCCAGAAAGTGATGAAGATATCTATGGCCAAATTTTTGGGGATGAAACAGAGCAACCAACTCCAGAGGAGCCGATTAAACCCGAGCCATTTGGAAATGAAGGGATAACTGAAGATGAAACTGTACAAATGGGTGATAAAGGGTAAAAACTTAGAAAGTCCTGACTAACAAAAGTGTTCACTAAACGCATTAACGTCTTTCGCGCAGGTGACCAAACCAGCGCGCAAGGGGTTTCTCGGACTTTCACCGAAAAAGACTTGCAACAGGTCGTAGAAAACTACGATCCCTCTGTCCATGAGGCACCCCTAGTTTTAGGGCACCAAGGGGATAGTGATAGTCTTCCATCCTATGGATGGATTAAAGGATTTGCTCGCCAGGGTAAAAATCTCTACGCAGACGTAGAATTTACTGACGTAGCGAAAGACCTGGTGAAAGACGGGCATTATAGAAAGGTTTCTATATCTTTCTACTCCCCTGATAGCACCATTAATCCCCATAAGGGGAAATGGTCGGCGAGACATTTAGCTTTACTTGGAGCGTCTCCTCCGGCTGTAAAAGGGCTTGAACCTTTCACTTTCTCTGAGTGGGGTGAATGCTTTGATTTCGCCGTAACCCTTTCTCCCGATGATCTTTTTGATGATGAGCTTGGACCAACTCTTATAGTTGAAAAAAGCCCGCTTGAAATGCTAAAGGAGAAACTTGAAGAAGTACGAAAAGACGTTTCGTCTTCAGTACGCGACTTACAAGAGTCATCCGACCAACAAAAACAAACTGAAGTAGATGAAGCTGCAGCTCCTAAAGCTCCGGCCGAAATCGCGAGCCCTGATAACCCTAGCTCAAGTTACTCCGAAACAGGCCGTGAAGGCACTGAAATCGCTCAGCAAACAGCTGATCTTGAAGACCAATTCCCAGAGGACAATTTTATGGAAGACGGAAAAATCAGCCGTAAGCAAGCTAAAGGAGCTAACGGCCAAGTTATGCAAGTTGTAGAGAACGTCTACAAAGAGCCAAAATCTGAGCATAAAGCTGCTGCCGATCGCTCCGCTGAGGCTAAGCGTCAGCGTTCAGAAGGCCGCTATGGTGCCGCAAAAGAAACCGAAGAGCTTGAAAGGGACGAAGACGCCAAAATGTCTGACGACCACAAAGAACTGAGCCCTAATCAGCGTAAGCTTGACAAAAACAAGAATGGCAAACTTGAGGCTGAAGACTTCAGGCACCTACAAAAGCATGGTCCTTTGAAGAAAGGCGAACACCCTGATGACAAGGCTGATCATGCTGAGCATGACTTTGACGAAGTTTCCTACAAGACCAACCCCGCCCCCGGCGTGGTGAAGTTTGGTAAGAAGTCTGAAGCCGATGATGATGACGACACCGGTCGTTATGAGACTGCTCGTTCTGCTGACAACGGTTATGTTGACCGAATGAAGACTGGCAAAGCTGGCGCTGATGCTCAGACGGGTCGTTTCAAGACCGCTAAGAGTGGTGCTCAAGACACTAATCGTATGCAAACCGCTATGAACGGTGAGCAAGATGCCGACCGTATGACAACTGCCAAAGAGCCCGAAATGGCTCCCGATGGTTCAGAGCGCTGGGCTGGTCAAGATGACAACTACGAACGTGTCAACAATATGGACCAGTATGACACTGATGCCAAGAGCTACGGTGTTAATGCTCCCAAGACCTCCAAAGGTACAGACCCCTACGGTCGTCAAGACGCAGACACAAAGATGCCTGTTGAGTCTGAAGAAATGCCTGATGACGAAATCTTCGCCGTCAGCACTGTGAATGTAATGTCTGATGGTAGCATGCGTGTTATCCGTCAGAAGTCCTCTGATGCTCGTGCTAAGTCTGTAAAGACCCACGACTTGCTGTATGCTGAACCCCAAGCCGCTGAAATGACTACCGAGGACGGTGTAACAACCGCCAAGAAGTCAATGAAGGGTAGCAAGATGGTCGAGCATGCTGAGTACGACCAAGGCGATATCTCCAGTGACGCTAACCTGGAAACTCTGCGTGAACAGATCGGTGACGGCAAGAAGTCCAAGAGCAAGCAACTGACCCCAGGTGCAATGGACGACACCGACACCCCTGGACAAATCGTTGGTCCCGACGGTGCCTTTGCTGAGTCCTACAAGGGCGAGCCTAAGGCCAAGAGCAAGCAGCTCACACCTGCTGCTATGGATGACATTGACGACCCCAACCAAATCACTGGCCCTGACGGTGTCTTTGGCGAGTCTATTGAAAGTCTTCGCGAAAACATTGGTGATGGCAAGAAGTCCAATAAAAAGCAACTCACTCCGGGTGCTATGGACAATACCGACACTGAAGACGAAGTTACTATGCGTTCTGGCGGTGTGACTGGTGGTGCTGACCACGGTGAAGGTAAGAAGAACCCCTACACCAAGACTGGTTTCGGTTCTACCTATGATGAGGATGGCGAAGGCGATTCCGGCGTAGACGAAGGTGATGAAGACTACAATGAAATGTCTGCCGACCATTGCGGTATGAACTATACAGGTATGGGGTCTATGGACCAACCCCGTGCTGTGGGTTACCCAACTCAAATGTTTGAAGAGCTTAAGGCTCTGAAAGCTGAGAACGACCGTTTAAAGCGTGAATATCGTGAGCAAAAAATGAATGCTCGTCGTGATAAGATTGCTTCTTTTGTAGAAGCTCTTTATGAAGAAGGTCGTATCACAGATGGTATTATGGCTCAAGATGAGCTTCAATCCTATTGTGAAGGTTTGGAATTCGGTACTCTTGAATTCTCCGAAGGTGAAACCGCTGCTACCCGTTTGTTGGGTCTTCTTTCCAAGCTACCCCCAATGGTTCACTATGGCGAAGTTGCTGCTGGGGGGACTTTCCAATACTCTGAAGAAGATCTTGATCCTCATACCCGGGCTTTAAGACTTGTTGAATCTGAAAAGATTGATTATGTTGAAGCCTTAAAGCGCACTATGTATAGCTGAGGTCAAAGAAGTGGACCTTCTATCAATGGTCGGACTGGCCACTAAAAGAAGGTCCGACTACTTTCAACAAGCTATATCCTTGGCCGTAAAAACCAAAACCTGGGAAAACCTAGAAAAACTCATGACAGCTGAGTCTAAGGTTTTGGTTAAAGGGCTAAGAGATAAACAAATGCGATGGGACGAATATGAGCGTTCTATGATTGATAAAACCCTTATATCGGCTTTGGCCGGGGTTTATTTAGGGTCTAACGGAAAAGATCCTGAGGGAAAGATGGAAAAAACATGGCCAACCATTGTTGGTGACATGTTACCCCCATTAGGGGCATTTCTTGACGAAACCCAATTTAGAATTGACGCGGGTATTTTGAGAATCGGCGATAAAACTATGGACTTTGCCGATAGTGATATAGAAAATGTGATGGAAGACCAGGACTCAGATCCATACGGTACGGGAAATCCGGCAGTACAAGCTGCAATTGAGGAAGCTAAGCCTCACGGAATTGGCTCAACTTGGCTAGGAGTTACAACTCGAGTTATTCGATATCTTGCAACTCCTGCCTTTTCATTTTTTAATCTTGGGCAATTCATTAATCGCCAAGAGCAAGGTTATAAAGAAATGCGAAGAATTGCCCATTATGATAAACGAACTTGCGCAGATTGCTTAAATTATGATAAGCAAGGTTGGCAGCCTATTGGGTCTTTGCCAATGCCTGGCCGTGGATGTAGATGCTATGACCGATGTAGGTGCCATATTAAATATCGATGAGGGTAAAAACCTTCATACCAACTCGGTAAAAAACTAGTCCGAGAGTAAACAAAACTTTGAAGTCCCTAACATAAGGAATTATTATTATGGCTACAAATTCAGCCCCAATTTACGGCAAGCAATACATCCGTTACGCGGAAACCTGGGAAGCCGCTGTAAACGCCGAAGCCGGTTCACCTTTGGCCACTGCCGCTGGTACAACCATCGGTATTGTTGAAATTGGCGAACTCCGCGCTGTAAGCTACCTCGTGTCTGCTGGCGCTAATGTTGCTGCTGCTGGCGACGCTTTCGCTGCTGCCCCTACCACTATTTGTGGTGTTAACCAAGCCTACATGCCCACAACTCTGGCTCAGCCTTACACAGCTCGCCAGTTGACCGTCGCCACCAGTGGTCTGCTTCTTATTGAAGTTGACCCCGCCTCCGGCGCCATCACCCTTAACACCCCTCTGCAAGTGAATGTTGCAGGTCAAGCAACTGCTGCTGGTACTGCCGTTAGCCTTGACGGTACTACACCCACCATTCGTGAAAACATCAACATTGGCGGTCGCAAACTCGTCCTTGTTTCCTTCGCCTGATTCTTAGCCTTAGTTATCCTTGGCTATCTATACGGTATAAGTCCAAGGGTCGCTTTGGCGATTTTGAAGTCAACCCTTATTTCTGAAGAGGAGATCATCTAACATGATGAACCTGCAACAGACGTATGCGGGCGTAGATCCGATTTTGACAACTTTGGCCCAGGGCTTCATGCTCCCTGCGACCAACATTGCCAACTTCATCGCCCCCGTCGTCGACACCCCGACCCGTGCTGGTCGTATTCTGCGCTTCGGCAAAGAACAGTTCGCCATCAACGACTTCCGTCGTGCGTATGGTACGAACATTCCTTATGTTCAATCACGTTACGACTCGGAGCCTTATGCTCTTGAGCAAGAAGTGGTTGCTTGGGAACTTCCTGAAGAAGTCATCGAGAACGCTGGCGAAGGCCCCGCTCAGGTTGACCTGCGTGCGATTGAAACTCGCAACGCCATGTCCCGCCTGATGAACGCCTATGAGTACACCGTTTCTCAAGCCGTTACCGTCACAGGCGGTTACAACCCTTACGAGCCTTCTGCTGGTGCTGGCACCCAGACAGGTCTCGGCTTCACCACTTGGACCACATTTAACACCTCTTACGGTACTGCTTCTGGCCCTGCTCCTTGGTCCTCCCTGACCGCCAACCCAATCGAAGACGTTCTGACTCTGAAGCGCGCTGTCGCTAACCAGATCGGTATCCGTCCTAACTCGATGGTTGTTGGTACCGCCGTTTTCGACCAACTGCTGACCAACCAGGCTATCCTGGAACGCATCAAGTATACTACTGCCGATTCTATCGACACGGATATGCTTGCTCGTTACTTCGGTCTTGAGCGTGGTTTGCGCGTTGCCGAAGGTCGGTATTTGGCCACTAACGGCACCCTGCAGCCCGTGTTCCCTGAGAACGGTGTCCTGTTGTTCTACAGCCCCAACGGTCCTTCTGATGCCGTTATGCCTGCTGGTGGTGCTAATGCTGCTACTCCTGCCTTCGCTTACACCTACCAGCTGACCGGCACACCCGCCGTTCGTCCTGAGTACTACATCCGTGAGCGTCGTGTGGTTCGTGCTGAGATCACCGTTGAGCGTGTGGTCAACCTGGTTGGTCTCGGTGCCACCGGCCTCCTCGGTTCCGGAGCTATGATCACCAATATCCTGTCCTGATCGGACACTAAGGAGGTGCAATCATGGCTATTCTTCGCCCGATAACAAAAGCGCAGTATGAAGTAAGCTTCACTGCAATTGGTGGACCGACTTTTACGGCGGTCTTTACCAAGTTCAGCGGAATTAAAGATTCTGCTGAAGAAAGCAAATTCGCAAACGGCACAGGAAACCGCCTCTATCATGTCGTTGGTCCGCGCACTGCGGACGACGTCACAATTACAGCTCCTTACGATCCCGCGATCTTTAAGAGTCTGGAACAATTCTGGCTGACCTACAACTGTAATCCCATCACTGTTACTATCACTCCTCGTGATTGTAGTGGAAGCGGAGCCGCCTCTGGCGGTGGACAGTATATCTGCTATGAATGCCAGTTTAAGAGCATTACGACTGCCGACGTTGATCGCGAAAGCGGAAACGTACAGACAATCGAAGTGATCTTCACTGTAAATTATTGGGATAGAGTGTAAACTACTGGGTTTACTCTTATCTCATGTTGCTATAATGTCCTCAGGTTACCACTTGAGGGCATTTTTTATGCTTACTATTGAACACTTTGACCCCAAAAAACACTTTTTAATTTGTGGTTTAGATGTAAAATCAAACTTGTCAGTCGTTGAGGAACACTACAACAAGTCCAAAACCAATCGGTTTGTACCCTACCGGGTGTGTGACTACCCTGCGCCACAGTTTTTTGGTGAGTTTGGGGAGTTTCTGATAAAAGATGAGTGGTTAGTGTGTGAGTTTGGTGGTCCCGATTGGTGGGAAGAAAGTGGACGTTTAGGGTGCTCCCAAACCAGTCGGAAAAAACACTTTGAAGCAACTCGGGTATTTTTTGATGGTGATCGGTGGAGCAGTAAAACCCGTAAACAAATGAGCGAATCGGCACTAAAACCTGGTGCTCAACCTCCGCACAAAAAAGCAGCACAATCACGAGCAGTTACTGACACGAACAACAAAAAACAACCGTGCCCAACGTGCGGAAAACTTATGAACATTGGTAATCTAACTCAACACGTTCGTCGTAATAAGTGTTAAGGTATCTAGGGTAAAACATTATCAAGAAAAGGTAGTCCTAAAGTGCATGACGAAGACAAACTTTAGTTCTGGCGTCATTGTTACGTCCGCGTTTTTAAATGGCGCGCAACAAATATATTTTGACGGCCAAAATCTTGATTGGCATTATCCCCCTTTGGGTCTTAATTCTCTAGTAACCACCGGAGTAAACGGCCTCGATGGCCGCTATATCACGCTACAAACAGACCAACCAAATCTTTCTCCCGCCACGGTAATTGACCCAATTTCGGGAAATCCTGTAACGTCCTATAAGTTTGTAGGTGGAAGTTCAATAAGCGGGGAAAAAGTAGTTACGGGCATCTGGAATTTCGGATATGACCCTCTGGTTGTAGGGAATCCTCCTAATGTAGCCTCAACTGCTCCACGTAGTTACACTACAAATACCAAATATGCAGCTGGTGGAGCTACAGCTCCGGCACGTATTGGCTCAATGTCGAGTGCAGATTTAACCACAATTGATATTTTAGTAGATCAGCTTACGTATCTCCTTGAGAATTTAGAAATTGATAACGGCATATATTTCTCTTCAGTCGGTACTTGTACCAATTATTCGAAGACGCTTGACCCCACGGCTTCTGATATCATCTGCTCTACTTGATAAGGTGACACTATGCCTAGGTACGCGCCTTTACCATCGGTTTCGATTGATCCCCGTGACGAAGCCCAAATTGTTCAACAAGCATCTCAGAGGGTTTACGAAGCATCTGGCCAAACCCTAAATGATTTTTCTTCTGGAAACCCCCTTGCAGCTTTGCTTGAAGGGCAAGCTTTTGCACAAGGAGAATTTCTATTTTGGGCAAATCAATTGCCACAATCTATTCTAATCGAATGGATTGGGCCATTTCTGGGGGCTATGCGGCGTTTGGGGACCCCAGCCACAGCACAATTAGTTGTAAATATCCCCCCAAGTAACAGCGTTACTGTTATTCCCATAGGATCGGCATTTACCACAGACGCTAATCTTACCGGGGGGGAATCTTTTTCATTCATTACGTCTGAAGAAATTAGTATTCCTTCTGGGGAAAGCACTGCAAAGATTTCTGTATCTTCTCAGTATGTTGGAAGCATTTATAATGTTCCTGCATTCTCCATTACTACATCATCTGCGGTTAATGTTAACGGGCTACAAGTAATTAATCCACTCCCCGCCGTGGGTGGAAGTGATGTAGAAACTTATCAAGAAGTTCAGGAGAGGTTTTTCACCTTAATTAGGAGAAAAAATCCGGTTAGCTCACAAGATTGGCAAGATTTTTTCACCGATTTTTATGGTATAGGAACTCTAACTTCTGTACAGCCTAATCGCTCTAGCGAGCTTCCTTATAGCTATCTCACAGATTATCTTCTTCCTAATGGCCAAGTTTCATTTTTTGTACTAGGTCCGGGTGGAGTAGAACTAACCCCAATTCAACTACAACGGGGGCAAAATGCAGTAAACTTCCTCACGTCGGTTGAAAATCGTGGGCATTTATACCCTATCACTCTAAGTCAAGTTCAATACAATATTACGCTAAGTATTGATGCAAATAGCTCCTTTGGGGTTAATCCCAAAGATACGTCACTTGATTTTAGAAATCGTCTTTTTGATATTCTAACTCCTGGGAGCGTATTTCCCTCAAATATTAATCCCACTGTTAGTGATGTTGATGCTGCATTCTATAATACTTTTAATGGAGATACTAGATATGTCAATCCTCATATTGAAATAAGCGCTGCTTACAATACCCCTCCTGGTTTGTATCCAGGAACTGCGGTATATACCCAGGTTTATACATATGCGCCATCTGAGTATTTACTGAATAAGAATGATTTGGTTGAGTTACCTCTGCCCGTTTCTACATTTTATCCCGTACTTCAATCCTTCACCCCATATTCCTCACAAAAAGAAGATCAAACTATTTATGGTAATTTAGAATTACAGCAAATTGTGTATTTGGTCCCTGGCACATTTAACCAAGGCCAAGTAGTTTATTGGAGTTCGACAAATAACCAATTAGGGGATAATCAACTTCACGTTATTCTTGACAATATTTCAATTACTTCGTCAGAAGAGATTTCTGGATTGATTACCTCGGGGCAAATTTCTGGAGCAATGGCCTATTCCCCTTGGACCGTTGGAAATAGCTATGTAGCTACAACTGGTACTGGAACCTATGCTCCTCAAATTGTTCAGTACGACTATCCAACGCCGATTACAAATAATATTGCAGCTGATGGCCAGTTTGTTCCTCCAGGGCCTGAATCAGTTTCCAGCCGGCCAGGAACTTTTGTATGGGTTGTTGCACAAAACTTTACTCTAGGAACAGCTACTAATACAATTTCTGCGGCCCAGCCATCTTTAATAAGCACTACTTCAGTAGTTCCACAACAACTTATTCCTGGAACTTCTTATTCAGCTGGGACATGGGTATCTACTCCTCAAATTGGGTCAGGACCAGACAATGTGGCGGATCATGATTTTTATTACATTGACCCTCGTCTTGGTGTTGTTGTTAAATATGCATACGTAAATGCTACTTTCACATACCTACCAAATTCTTCTACGGAAACAGTTAGTGATTATTTTGATACTCTTGTTTTGCAAAAGATTATTAGTGAGGTTGTAGTTTCAACTACTTCTTTAAATCAGCAACTTCCTGTGTATAAGTATAAACCGCGATTTCCAGCTACAACTTATCTTGAGTATAAGCCTGATACTTTATCTTTGCCTTTGTTTTACATTGCCTCATCATATTTCACTCCAAACAGCACTGATATTCAAATTCTATTGAGTGAAGGTCTTGTATTCCCCCTGTTCTTAAGTACTCCTCAACAAACGGCATTTTTAGCATATTTGAAAGATTCTACTTCAATTACTCCTACACGAATGTTTAGATTTTGGAAAGGGGATCGTACTTTTTTCCGCCGTGGAACTAACGTTTTGTCTTACACCGCAACATCAAACGTTACGCCTTTGTTTAACTTTAATGTGTATCTTCAAAATGGGATTTTTGTACAAACAATGGAGTATCTCCCTGGGGAATTTGAAGTTCAACAATATATCCCATACTATAATCCCTCATATGACCAATATTCGGAAGATACCATTTTGGCAGAAGATAATCGAAATATATATAGAGTAATGAGGGCATTTAGCCCTAGCCCCACTTTAATTAACTGGACACAAACCACTGTTGCAGATTCCGCCAGAAATCAAGAATATGCTGGGAATTTACTGAGGTATGTTGATGATTATACTTGTGAACAACCTATTCTATCCCAATTGGGACTTGTTACTTCAGCAATTAAATTAGGAATTGCCCAAATCACATTGATTCCCAAAAATAAAGGTCGGTTTACCGATGACCGGGAAAACCTGGTGTTTGTATGGGAAAATACCGCTACTCTCTCCCAAACCCCCCAACTTTCATGGTACACTGGGACAAATTACGCACTTAGACCCCCAGTTTATGGTAATGGAACTCTTGCACTATGATAAATTCTATTCCTATAAACGGGGGTGTTCAGACAGTCCAAACGTCCTTGACTCAGGCCCGGGTTTTGGATTTATCCCAACAGTATATTAAAGCAAATAGTTTAGAAAGTAGGCCTACTGAATGGGTATTGGGCGGGCGGCCTATTTACCGAAGACTTCCTGCAACAAGCCAAACTTATCAAGTTGACTTCTTTAATTTAGTCCCAGTCCCAAATACTGCAGTCAGTATTGATGAAGTTAAAGAAATTGGCTATGTTTATATCCCTTGGGGAGACGGGCTTCAAGGGCCTACTTCCTTAGAAGTAGTGTCATCTAATTCAAATGGTGACCTAATGATTAAAGCTGGGGTCATAACTTGGAAATATGGCACAAATACTGTACCACCTGCAATCATTAATCTTCAAACTTTAGACGTTAGAAGCGGTCGTTATTTTTTAGGCTATCAATTGGTTTATGACGATTCTCCAGTAAGCCATCTCTATTTAGTAGAAAACTTTTCTCTTGTAGGCCAGCCATTAGAGATTACCTCAAGTACCGATTCTGTAGTCGGGTGGAGATACCCTGCAGTGAATGCTTTTCGGAATGCTGACGGAATTTTTTGGAAGAATAGCGACTCATTCTTTCCAAATTCTTCTACTTATAGCGTCCAACCAACTACGGCATCATTATCCTGGTTAAGCAATCAACCTTCTGCATATTCTAACATTACTTTACGATGCCCCCCATCTAGTGTATTTACAGGAGCTGCTTCACTTTATTATGTAAACAATTCAGTTGAAACATTTGTATCTACGGTTTCAGTTTCGACAGATTATGCTGGGCAGTTTTTCTCTTTCAATATGGATAGCCCATCCTATAATAATGGATGGAAAGTGGTGTGGTCCGATTTAGATATAGCCATACAAAGTGTAGTAGTAAATGGGGTAGTTACTAAAACCACAAAACCGTCGGGGCCCCAAACAAGTAGTGCATTAGTTTTATATCCCGAAAATGCAGTTCCTACAAATACTACTTACTGCCCTTTGGCTTTTGTTGATATAAACAGTTCATTTAAAGTTATTGATATTCAAGATATTAGGTATATTGTGCATAAAAATTATGCGCCAATTGCAGATTGGCTAACTGTTTCTTTTGACGAAACTCTTATTGATTTATATGAGCAAGTGAAATCCTATAGCCCCCTTTGGATGGCACCCCCTACATGTATGAAACAGGAATATTTGGGCCTTACAAAAGATACCATCATTGTGCAAAATTGAAATGACACAACAAATACCCACTTTTAGCCCCAATGAATTTGAACTTCGTAACGTTACTCCAAGCTGGTTTACAAACGACCAACAAACGGCAGTTAATGAAGTTGAGGGCCGTGTAAATAGCCAGATAAATTTTATTGCCCAAATGTTGGGTTTTTCTGGTGCAAATTATTGGGGGAATCTTCCAGATACCATTTCCCAAAAACGCCAGCTCTTAGGCGGTACATTTGGTGTTTACAATAGTTATGTCATTCCCCGCATATATGAAGTTCGCAATTGGGATGAAACTATAGTCGTAGATCGATTAGAATTTGTGCGGCCGGGGCAAAGGGTTTATGTTGAAAGTGTCGAACTAGGATATGAATTATATACAATTCAAAACGTTATTACGGAAGGTGATAAGTTTGTAGTTTCACTCGGGCCTCTTCCTGATAGTTTTTATCAACAATTGGCGGCCAATGTGCCGTTAAAAGTTAATGCTCCGGAGGTTAGGCCTGCCCCTTTTTACCGTCCCCAAGTTGGGATTTCTGGTGATGCTTCTTTTAACTGTGGTGTTAGTGGAACTATTTTAACTATTTATCCAGCTTGGGATTCAGCAAAGCAATTCCCATATTTATTTCCAATTTTCTATGAGAATTCTACTTATTATTTCAACCAACCTGTTTATCTTTCCTATTCGAGTACACCAACGGTTAATGCAGCTTCAGCGTATGATGCTACCGCTCAAAAGTGGTTCCTAACTATCCCAAAAGGAATAACCGAGAATCTCTCAGGAACTATTGCATATATTGTTTGTTGGAATTCTGATTCTTTTACGCCTATTAATGCAATTCTGCGCATTTCCATTGTTTCGTGGAAAGATCCCTCAGATTGGGGGAATCCCAGTATCCTCCGGAATTTTATTGGGATGTGGGGGAACAAAGGTGGCCCTCTTCCTTTTAATGGGGCATTTGATAGTTTAAGCATTCATGGGTTTAGTGAAGCCAAATCTTTATTTCTTCCTGAAGTTCAGTTTTCTCTTAACTTCAATGAGATTGTAAATAAAGTGTATGCGCAAAAAGTTTCAACAGAGGTGAATCCCCCCGGTTCCCCCAAATCTGGGGAATTGTGGTGGAGTCGGCTAAAGGGTGCGTTGGCATTATGGGATCCGGGCGATGATAGTTGCTCTGCTTGGGTGGATATTGATTACCGGGATCCCCCCTCAGAAACGTTTATCCCTTCTGTAACTTATCCCAGTGTGGCCACATGGGAAGCTGCTGCAAATACCTGGCCTGTTGGCACAACTGCCAGGATTTTAGATATTACCGGGTTAACTCCACCCACTAACTTATTGGCTCCAACTTCTTGTGTTATTGGGGTTGGCGGTATTTTAAGTGGCCCAGGAATCGCGCTTATATCAAAAACCGATTTAAGCCCTTATTGGGAAGCCTCGGAATTTATTTATGCCACATTGGCAGATTGGGAAGCAGATTGTGAATTGTTACCAGTTGGGGTTCCAATAACCGTAATGAATGTAAATGGCCTCTACAGTATTGGATCGAATTATACCATAGAAAATCTCTCATTTCAAATTCTTGGAGATTACTCTCTTACCCTTACTAAAATTTCGAGTGCAAATAACTGGAAACTCTCGTCTAAAAATGTAATCCCATACATTGCAGATTCTGGCTTAGCAAGTGGCCCTGTAGATGGGCAAATGTGGTGGGATTTTTCTAATCCAGATCCTAATACTAGAGCTGCTGCTATTTACATTTCTTCGCCTTCTCCAATTGTTTCTCTAGAGTTATCTAATGCCGGTTTAGGTTTAGCTGATGGGGCCTATACTGCAATTTCTTTAGTTGGGCTTACCGTGGCACAAGGAACGGGAGCCACTGTTGATTTAACAATAACTGGGGGAACCGTTACAAGTTTCTCTCTTAACTCACCAGGAGATGGCTACTCACAAGGAAATATTTTAACCCCGGATCCCGTGTTGTATCCTTCTATTACTAATTGTGCTTTCACCGTTACCGCGGCATTAGCCGATAGCTGGGCACAAACAAACTCAAACCCCGTTACCGTTACTCCAACCTCTACTCTTAATCTTTCCACGGTTGCTTTCTATTGCAATGGAACCATTTTAACAATGGGGAATGCCTATTTAACAAGCGACTATTCAATTATTTACTCTTTAGATAATACAACGGGCTTCTACCAATTTACCTATACTCCTATCTCATTACAAGGAAGAACTCTATTTCCAACTATTACCATCTCAGATACATTAACTTCCGCATTCACCTCAGATATTACTGATTTGGTGTTTAGCGGAGTAAATACCCTAATGTCGCCTAATGTTGCAGATGCTGAAACAACTCTAAGGTTATGGAAAGCTGAGGCTTTGCAAGAAGCGGAAACTCGTCAGCATTTACTTGAGGAAAACTTCCCCAATCCTCTCATTGCGGATATAAATAAAGGCCCCGGAGCTGAGAATTGGGAGCGATATTTTATTAGGCTTCCTCTCGACTATGGCAGAAACAACACGACGTGGCAAAAGGTAGCATTAATCTGCCAGGATTTTGCTTATTGGGGTTCTAGTATAGAACCGGAGCTTATGGATTGCCCCCCGGAACAAAGGCTTCCGGCTATCTACGAGGAGCTATTCTTGTATGATCAACCAATCCCCGATTATGAGTTTGTGTACTGCGAGCCATATCTTTACAGTAATGTGGCTTATTACGACTTTACGAATCTCCCTTTATACCTAGAAAGTTTCGATTCCGCTTACGACCGGCCTGGCGCGTTGAATCCTTATGATAATAGTGGAGTGTTCCCCACTACCGATTTTGCCGTAGATGAATTTTTCGAGGCTCAACTTATCGAGTATGAGCCGCTCCATAATCGTCAAGCAAATGTTACTTCCCCTTACGGGGCAGGCTATGGGGATTGGCAAGGTGTTTATGTGAATGTGAATCCTTGTGTTTCTCTTACTGGTTATCTAACAACGGATCTTCTTATCGGCGGGGTTATTCCAGAAGTTGCTCCAATTTGGGATGCCTCTATTTACAAATTTGCTCCCACCTGCGACAATAGTATAGAAACTTATGCCGTAGACGCCAATCATTATAAATTGGGATACGCTTACTTTATTGCAGATGCCTCTGCAGCGGAAGAAGGATTTTTCGACATTCAACAAGAAGCTGCATGGCGATCGGCACCCAAAGAAAAAAGCCTTTATATGGTAGCAGCCTAAGTTTCCAACGAAGAATATTGAAACAAACGGGTAAAAATCTCCAGTAGCGAAAAAACTAGTGACAACAACTCGAAAGCGCACGACCGGCTTTTCTAGCCCATTAGAAATGATAGAGAAAACAGAAGAGCCAATAATGGAAATGCCCATAAAAGAAGAAGAAAAAGAAAAGGAAGAAACTAAAGGTGTGGAAATTGTAGAAGAAGAGAAAAAACCAAAATTAGCCCCACGGCCAAAACTTATAACTCTTCCAATAGTAACTCATACTAATCCCCCGCCAAACTTGCCTTTGGGCGAGGTTCGTAGGCGCAATACTCCTCGCTTTTCGTAATCGTGTCAGTCCCAAAACTTAGAAATAGCGATTTTGTTCGAAACCTCGCCTCGGTAATGGCGGCAAATGAGGCAAATGCAAAGTTTGCGGGTCTTCCAAGGGGAACTCTTCGTGGAAAAATCGTAGATGTTGATGATCCACTCGAAAGGGGGAGAGTCAAAGTTGTATTTGATGATATGAATCCGGATGTCCCTCAAGTTTGCGGAGCAGGAGAATGGTCAGAAAAAAGAAAAGGTGAAGAACCAGATTCTTCCCATTGGATTGATGTCTCTCCAGCCTTTAAAGGAAAGCAACCAAAAGGGTTAATTGGAAAAAGAGTTAATATTTCAGCGTCAAATGGTCAATATCAATATTCCGTTTTACAGGATGTATTGTTTGACCCAGAAATACTAACGGAAACGGCCGGGAAAGAGCTAAAAATTCCTAACAACAGCTCAATGACCCGTATGCCGGTTTATGAGGCAGATAATTTACCCCCGCCTTGCGAAGAAAACTGGGGATGCGCAGTTATAGAATCTGGAGGCCCTTATGAAGATGACTGGCTTTGCATCTGTTTGAAAAGAAGCGGGAAGTATCTTTGGGTACGCCATATTGATATGCAGCATGGACATGCCGGAGCTAATGATACCACTGCCTACACAGATACGGGTGGAGACAAACCATTCCCTGGAAAGGCAGTCACAGGCTGGGATTTTACATTTCCAACTTCAGCGGCGGAAATGGCCAAGTATTCAGCATATGGAACTGACCCTCGTGGCAACCCGTATGGTGACAAGGTTCAATGGTTTCCCTCTCCAATGAGTAAAGATGAGGCGCTCCCTGCGGTTCCTCCAACAGTTACAAACCAAGATGAGGCTCTTACTTTCATACGGGACTCTGACGGTTTCACATCTAATATTACAGGTCAAATTCCCCCTATTGCTGGGATAACCATTCCAAGTCTCAGCAGTATCTTACCATTCCAAGGGTTTAGCATAGACTTTAATAAGATGCTTCAAAATGTGTTAGGTTTTGTTAAACAACAAGCCTTGTCACAGTTAAGCCAAGCCACTGGAGGGCTATCCGATCAAGTAATCCAAGCCACTAACACCCAAGTCTAAAATGACAACAGTTAACTACGACCCTACTTTTGTACAAGCTCAAGGGTTTGGACAAAGTCCAGAAAATCCGGCCCCCTCTCTATTTTTGCAATCAATTGCTTTTGATAAAGATTGTTCAGTATACGGGTCTCTCTTTGTTACTAACAATGGTACATTTGGCAAAGATGTTCTCATTCAAATGAACCTGAATGTGGGCGGTGCTATAACAACAACCGGGTCAATAAGCTCTGGCGGCAACGGAAATTTTTCTGGAGTTGTAGCTGCTGCTGGCGGGTTTGCCAGTGGGAACCCCATGAAACTGCCGGGTGCTAGCATTGGCGGAGCCCTAAACAAACTAACCGGGGCATTGAACTTGGGGGGAGTTCTAAAAGCCGCTAGTGACATACTCTCAGAAGGGCAAATAGCCGGGCCACTAATGCAAGCCGCTCAAAAGTTGGTTGTTGGTGAACAACCAGGGACGGAGCAAACCGGCGAACCCAAAGAACCTGCGAAATTTTATTTGAACCAACAACAATTCACCCCCCAAGAGATTTTCGACACCCGCTCTGGGGAATATTACACAGTCCTTGCAGTTTCTAAGACCAACACTAATTAAATAAAATGGCAATCCGTCGCCCCAGTATCTCATCGCCCGAATGGCTTTTTCAGGATTTTTCTTATTCGGAAGATCCCGCAGGAAATTCAAGGTATATTCAAGTGAAATGGGACGGCAAACCATTTACCCGAGTTAGCCAATCTTTTGATTTCAGTGATCCTCCTTTTGTTGGATCTGAACAAAGAGGCGGAAGCATAGTAGCACAACTTGACTATACAGTAGAAGAAAAGCTCATAACTATTGACCAATGGTCAGTAAATTGGAGGGATGAGCTTCCTCTACGACTGGCTATCAACTATCTTTCTAACTGTTTGTATAGTTATGGAAAGGGTTGGGTCATTCGTGTTTTAAAAGACACGGAGGCCTCTGCATTCTGGATCTCGGAGTATTTTTATCCGTTTACAAATGAGGTTGGTCCTGAAACCTATTTGTATTTCTCTGCAGAATCGCGCGGTAGGATACTTTAGGTTTCGGGGTAAAACCTATTACTAAGACGTAGAAGTGCGGTGTTTCCAGCAGTTTCCCAAGTAGCCATCACAAACAGTATGACTGTGCGGGTGACTTTTAACGGTCCCCTAGATACAAATGTGCGTGTCCCTGTCCAAAGTTTCACTTTAAACTACGGACAAATTGGCATTTCAACTGTAAACTATGCCAGCACGACTATTATTATACTGGGGTTAGATAGCGCGTTATCACCTTTTGATGAGTGTTTTTTGAGCTACGAGCCCCCACTGGACCTAAAACAATGTTTACGTGGCCCGGTGCCGCCCACGGCAAATGAGACGGTAATGAAGCGAAATGCCGTAAGGGCATTTTATCGTGTCCCGGCTATCAATGAAACTGCGCCAAATGAAAAAACTGACGGGTCTCAGTCTCAATCAAACTTAGGAGCCACTATTGGGGGGTTTGGATATCCGTATCAGACGAGAAGTGGAGTAATGACGCCGGGGAAATCTGACCCTCGTAGCGCATCTCCTGACGACTTTATTACGGCTTACGGACTAAAGGAGAGTGTCCAACTCACAAACATTGATAATGCTGCAGCCACTTCGGTAAATGTGGCAAAACTACGAATGGCGATAGAGGACGCCAATTCATTGATTGACAGCTATATCGAGCAGTCAGGAAAAGCCGGACAAGTGCTCATCACGTCAAATAGGCGCCGCACTGCTCTCATCATTGCTCGTTATTACCTTGACACAGTCCGTCGTCGTGAAGACGTGTATAAGGACTATGAGAATTGTCTTAAACAGATGTCGGCTGAGCGGGAAATGACCGCTATTCGGGCTGGCAATGGCGATAGCGCTATTGATACCCCTCAGGGGATAATGAGAAGTTGGCGCACGCCTCAACGTTACAACAGTGTATCTGGTAAGGGACTATCTGGCTGGACAACGGACACTGCTGGAGACCAAGCTCCTGACTATCGCGTGGGATTTGGTGCAATCGGGCAAAATGTAGATCAGCCCAACTGGATTACTCCCAGTAACTATCAAGACTTGACCGGGGGTACTCCACAGATTATAGAGCCAAATGATGCAGGCGGTTACTACATCGACGGAAGCAATACAAACTTTGGGCCATAGTTTACGGAAAAACCCCCCCCCCACTCCCCCGGGTTTTCTTGTTACCCGGTAACAAACTCTACTGTAAACCGTTTACACCTCACCTGTTAACAGTTAACACGTCAACTGGTACCCGGTACCACTTCACCTGTATACTGTATACACCTCAACTGTTAACAGTTAACAGTTCAACTGGTAACCGTTACCACTTCAACTGAATACAGTACTCAGTTGGTGGTTATAATGTTGTTAGTTTGGAAACGTTTCCAAAATGGACAAAAATCTCTCCATTGTAAAAGTTGACCACCGGCATTATAGAAAGATTGCCCAAGAAAACTGGGGACTTACTGATGAGCAAATGAAGGGGATGCACGTTCACCACCGAATTCGAAGAAGCGATGGCGGAACAAACGACCCATCCAATCTTTTTGTATGCTCTCCTTGGTATCATGACGTGATTTGGCATGGGGGCTCGGGGAGCTTTATTGAACTTGCGTCTGAAGGAGGTCAAAAAGGAGGGAAGAGCAATGCCGCTAATAAAACAGGATTCTGTGGAAGATCTCCAGAAAAAATGAGTGAAGATGGGAAAAAAGGAGGCAATACTAACGTAATCAATAGAACTGGATTCTTATCGGATGAGTGGCAGAATTCCGTTGAACGACACGACATTAATGTAAGAAACGGGATAAAAGCAAGGGACAATCAAACAGGAATACATTCCGAAGAGTGGAAAAACTCTGAAAAGTATAAAGAGCTTTGCAAACGCATGGGGTCCATTACTGCGGCTACCCTTCGAGATCAGCAAAGGGGGATATTCTCCCCTGAGTGGAGAGAGTCAGAAGAATATGCTACTCATCAATCTAAGGCAGGAAAAATAGGTGGCAAAAAGGCGTCAGAAATAAACAGGAAAAACAAGACTGGAATATTTGGATTGACGACGGAGCAGCTGTCAGAAAACTCAAGGAAAGCTAATAGTCAGGTCTGGGAGTCTACGGAGGATGGATTTAGGGGAAACGCAGGTAATGTCGCTCGGCATAACCGGGCAAATGGTTGGGATCCCAATGCTCGGATCCGGAAGGGGTAAAACCATTCATAAGCAATAAGCGGACCTATGTCGTATTCGTTTCCGCCCAACCCAACTCTTGGTGAAACCTACTCATCAAATGGCAGAACTTTCAAATGGAACGGGGTGACTTGGACGGCAACAATTGTGCCGACGCCCACCTCTGCTCCTGTTTTTGTGAGTGTCAGTCCCCCACCAAACCCCGTCCAAGGCTCTCTTTGGTATGATAGTAATAACTCCTATCTAAACATATACTACAAGGACTTAAACGGGTCGCAGTGGATATCAGTAACCCCTTTCCCCCAAGACACAATCACCCAACAAGGCGGTGTTTTTGAAGGCGCGATATACGCTCAGTACGAAATTCCAAACAATCCTGCTGCCTTCGTAACAGTTGGTTGGGTTGAAGATAACCTTGTTGCCTACCTAAATGGTCAGGGTTACGTTCGCGCTGGCAATGGGGTTCAGCTTGATTCTAAC
>Ga0209188_1000549_pt1 | contig 35623 bp, 40 predicted proteins | sample C_130625_EF_Meta_FD_187307 | JGI IMG/M metagenome (GOLD analysis project Ga0209188, IMG submission 187307) | Freshwater microbial communities from Lake Croche, Canada to study carbon cycling - C_130625_EF_MetaG (SPAdes) (version 2) | ecosystem: Environmental > Aquatic > Freshwater > Lake...
CACTGTCAATCCATTCTCGACGCATCCTATGAAGTGGACCATATATTGGCTCTGTTTCGCGGTGGAACAAATACAGCCGACAACTTAGTGGCGCTTTGTAGAAATTGTCACGGCAAAAAAACCGTGGAAGAGCGATTGAAGCCTGTTTTTTAGACCCATGGGCATTTTAGATGGGCACTAAGTAGAATGGAACATCTACAAAATATGAAAGATTCTGTTGAAACATCAGTAAGCATAAAACTATTTTCATCATTGAACATATCTTCGTATTATCATATTTTCAAGAGCAAGTTGGTTCGGTTCCCACTATCAAAATGTAGAGAACTACATAATTTTAATCCAGCACGTCTTTCAAAAGATCCTTATCCTAAAGAAGATCGTCCCAGAGGGCAAAAAGATTTGGAGTCAGTTTTACACCATAGACGAATCATACGCCAACATGGTCATACAGAACCAATATGGATAGCATTGAAAAAGGGAGAATATACTTTACTGGACGGGGCTCATCGTATTGTTTCTACATATTTAGAAAATAAACGAACTATACCGACATATATAATTGATATCGATGAATAACGCGCCCATTTGAAATGCCCGCTGGTCTAAAAGAAGACGTAGTGAATCAATATCGCTAGAAGACAAACTAGCACAGCGAGCCGTAGACCAATCTGTATCTTCTTTTTCAGAATTATAAGATACAGCCAAATAATTTTATCCCGCGCACGCTCCTCCTGATAATCAAGCCTGTCAAGAAGCGAAATTTTTATATGTCGGTGCTCCAATCTCTCGACGAGTTCACGACACACATTAATCTGCTCATAGACTTTGCCTTGCAGAACTTTGCGAATCTCATGAATGAGTTCAATATTCATTACGTCGGCATTATTGATTTGTGCAAAACTCTCACTAATAAGAGCCATCTTATCATTGATTTCTAAATACACGCACGGCTCCTCCGATTCGCTGTCAGAGCAGGGTAGATCTGGACAGGTATCCATTTTTAATATACTGTGAAAAATGCCGCGAAAGTTCAAATTTATACTCAGTGCGCTGAATAGGGAATGGATCGCTTAATTGATTCATTAAAGGTTTCTAGGTCAACCTCTTCGTGGGCATTTTACGTTTTTATCGCTGTCTTGGCATTTAGCATTATTGCCGCAACAACGTCAGCATATCTTTTTTTCAAGGGTGTATCGGTGCAACAGATTCAGGCAAGATTCCCGACAATACCTATTAATACAATACTCTATGCTCTTGCTGCTACAATTTCTGTTGTGATTGTTCTAACGCTACTAGGTGCGAATTTTGAATTTAGCATACGACCCAAAACTGGTGGAATTAATCGGTCTATGCCACCGTCACAAGTATTTTGGAAAATGGGCAATCCTCCACAGGACCCCGTAAATTTAAAATTACAATCGGATGAATTTCCAATGCGTGTTTCGGATGTCTACACAGCAAGTATCGAAGTCTCCATATACGATGCGCGAAGCAACGATAATCAAGGACCTTATCGCCATATTTTACACAGGGGAACAGACGACTTAGTTAAGTTTAAGAGCGGTTCTCCCGGTTCACCACCAAAAGGTCAAGGTGGTTTAAATGACGGTCTGCCTACGCAAATGAATCCTGGAATATTCTTGGATAACTTTACGAACGACCTTATCGTTTTCGTAGACACGGACCCCGTTCAGAAGGGCAACATCGGATACAGAGAATCGCTCAGAATTTCGGACGTCCCCGTAAAGAAACCGTTTCGCGTACACGTGACAACCCATGACCAGATTTTAGAGGTCTACGTGAATTGTCGCCTGGTTGCGACCAAACTTCTCAGTGGAAAACCAAGAGCCGTTCCCAACGACTGGTATGGCAGAGTTGGGTTCGCGCGCGCGACAGCATTTATCCAAAACCTCACGCTCTGGGATAGTGAACTCTATGCTTTTGAAATTCTCAAACTATGCCCAGCGATAGTACTACCTCCAAATGTCGCGCCATCATCATGTGCGCTATGAGAAAACGTTTTACAATAGGAAAATATATATATACTTTCCTACAGAAAAACTTCCAATCGGATAGGGGACATGCTCAGTAGCAGAACATGGACAACGATTTTCACCGTATTGGTTTACGTAGGGGCTTTTGGAATCGTTTTATATTACATCAAACCTGATTTGTTATCAAATCCGCATGTGGGTATGTATTCACCATTGATACTTGTCTCTGCCATCTATGTAGTATTATGGTTACTTGCTCTTTTTGTATATTATTATTTGGAGAAGCCTGATTTAGCCACAGTTACCGGACTATGGGAGATAGCACCAGAAAATATAGGGGCGCACGCCTATAATAAAGGGAAAATGGAATTAACGCAGGGCAAAGCCGACTTATTGTCGGAATCAGAAACAACAACCTTTTTATCCGAATCGTTTACATTTGGTTTTTTTGTAAGTGTTGATAATTCCTCTATTGAGATGATTCATGCTGATAAAATCGAATCACCTTTCAATAACTTGCTAGTTATTCCCGGCGCATTCAATGTCGCAGTCGATCCTTTCCACGAGAAATTGCGTTTACATTTTACGAGTTTCAAGTCGACGCCGTATGAAGTGGTAATTCCTACATTACAGATGCGTCGCTGGCATCAATTTGTTGTTTCGATTGAAGGGCGAACGGCAGATATATATCAAAATGGTGTTTTACTCAAGTCAGTTGCTCTACCCAACGTTATCGAGGGTACTCCAGGAAAGCCGATGGTCTATATGAATTCGGATATGAACGCGCGTCTAGCCTATGTGCAGGCGTGGCCGCGCAGACTCAAAGAGGTCGAGGTTGTAAATAACTATCGCTGGAATTCGGACGCCCAGGGAGTCCCTCCGATGCCAACGCCTAACTCGTCATTTGTGTTCGGTGTGCCCAATTTTAACTTTTGTCTCGGTTCGTATTGCCTTGAATCACACAAAGCCAAACCTGATGCTCTAAAATATGTAGATTACTCTTATGCCTAACCCGGTAAATTAAATAAGAGTATACAAAAATAGAGAGTATGAGCGCCTTGAACTCCGCGCGAGGCATGTTCGCAAATCTGGTCGCAGCTGTCGCACCTATCAAGTCGCAGCTACAATCAGTCTTCTTTGCAATACTTGCTATTATTGTATTATATACAGTGTACGTTATACTGGTACCCCCTCCCGATGTGTACCAACAGGTATTGTTGACCGATATGCGCAGGGGAAATGAATTACAAGGTACACAGATTCAAATTAAGCCCCCTATGAGAACGGGCGGCGAATATACATTCCAGACCTGGCTCTACATTGACAACTACGATTACCGTTCAGGGCAGCCGAAGCACGTGTTTACAATCTCATCAGATGGGCAACCTGGCGCGTCTCGCCCTCCCCACGTAACAATGATAGGTGTTCTATATCCTAATGAAAACAAGATAATGATACGCGTATATCAGGCGGGTGCGGTTGAGGGGTTTGCTGTTGACCTTCGCTCATTACCTGAGAGCCAGCAGATTGCTGCGTTTCAAAATCCCAGTGCTGACACATGTACACAGCTTTCTAATACTCCAGGGGGTGTTCCGCCACCAGATATGCTTACTAGAGCAGTTGGTTTATGCGCCCAGAGTCCTGCAGCGGCAGGCATGTCCGCATTACAGTGCGCTGCAGTATCGGCGATGCAGAAATGTAAAAATGGTGGTGCCGGCGCCCCCAGCGGTAGCGGTAGCGGCGGTCCCAGCTCCGGTGGCGACCCTGACCACCCTGACCTAACTCTACTGTCAAATTTAACGGAGCTCTTCCAGGGCAAGGGGGCTGAGAGTGCGCTCAAGGGGTCCCTTGACTTTCCTATGTGCGATCTGCAAAATATCCCGCTCCAGAAATGGATCTGCCTCACTGTTGTTATGAATGGACGCGTGATGGACGTATACATGGACGGAAAGCTTGCGCGTAGCTGTGTCCTACCAGGTATGCCCGTAGTCGAAAAGGGTAATAACTACCTCTCCTTGGGACTATTGGGTGGCTGGGCGGGTGCTGTCAGCACAACACGCTTCTACGGTTATGCTGTAACTCCGGCTGTAGTCTACGAGTTGTACCAGGAGGGTCCCGATACGGGACGCGGTCTCAACAATAAGTACGGCTTTGCTGGATTTATGGCGGAACGTTTGGGTGTACGTATAGATTACACGTAAGCACTATATAAATGCTAATTACTAATTAAAAAATTAGTAAAAAGTATTTTAACTATTCATATCTATAGAGGTATGTCTGCCCTTAACAGTGCTCGTGGGAGATTAGATGGTGTAATGGCTTCTGTGGGTCCGTATGCGGATACACTTAAGATGGGGCTTCTAGCCATCGTTGCTGTCTTCGTTTTATATATGGTTTACACAATCCTCGTTCCCCCCCCGGACATGCTCGAGCAGATTGTTCTCGAGGATCGTCGTGAAGGCAACGAGTTAAATGGTGCTCAAATACAATTGAAACCGGTAATCAAAACTGGTGGTGAATACACATTTCAAACATGGCTCTTCATAAATAATTATGATTACCGTGCCGGTCAGCCGAAGCACGTGTTTACAATCAGTTCTGATGCGCCGCCCAGTAATGCACGTAGTCCTCACGTGACAATGGTCGGTATTTTGTATCCTAATGAGAGCAAACTCATGATTCGTGTGAATCAACTGGACCAAGAGGGAACCTCGTCACAGCCCGATTTAACGCTGACCAAAAATATCACTGATTTGTTCCGTGGTAATTCCTCCTCAAATATGTTCCAAACGACCATTGACTTCCCTATGTGCGATATACAGAATTTGCCTTTACAAAAATGGATGTGCTTGACCATAGCGGTATCGGGTCGCGTAATTGACGTATATTTGGATGGCAAATTATCACGCAGTTGCGTATGCGCGGGTGTACCTGTTGTTGAGAAAGGTAATCAGTTTATTACATTAGGTCAGATGGGGGGTTGGGCTGGAAGCATCACCACAACAAGATTTTACGGTTACGCCTTGACCCCGGCGCGCATATACGATCTTTATGCTGAAGGTCCAGATGTCAAGCGTGGACTGGACCAAAAGTATGGCTTCTTTGGCTACATACTAGAGAGAATGGGTATACGCTATATCTATGCCGGTGTATAATTTCAGAGCAATATGTTTCTTACTCATTTGAAATAAGTAAAGAACATAGAAATTTTTCAATCAATAATGAATAGAGAGCAATGAGTACTTTAAACGCCGTAAAAGCTCGCCTGGGAAGCGTTACGTCAATGTTAGCCCCGTATTCATCAATACTGAGACTGTTGGCGTACATCATTGTGTCAGGACTTGTTTTATATTGGGTCTACGGTATTGTTTACCCGGGTGCGGACAAGTTTGAGCAGGTTGTTTTGAATAAGAGCTTCCCTGCGAGCCAGTTAAAGGGCATGCAGACCAAACTCTATCCGCCAATGACGACGGGTGGTGAGTATACTTTCCAGACATGGCTGTATGTGAATAACCTTGATTTCAACTCGAATACGCCAAAGCACGTATTCACGATTGCGTCTGACGGACCATCTGGTTCCGAGCCGCCGCACGTAACAATGCTTGGTGTGCTAGACGCGAAGTCCAATAAACTCATGATTCGCGTGCACCAGGATTTGGCTGGCATCAACTCGTCTGGTGGTGGTCCCGATATAACGCTAAATACGAACATAACAAACCTCTTCTCCGGCAGCTTAAAGACTGATATTGGACTTGGACCCAACGGATTCCCTATCTGCGATATCGCCGAGTTTGATGTACAGCGCTGGGTTTGCTTGTGCGTAGTTGTCAACGGGCGCATGATTGATGTGTATATTGACGGCAAGATGGCTCGCAGCTGTGTATGCCCTGGTATGCCCACGATAAATCCAGGTAATAACTACCTAACGATGGGTCTACAGCAGGGCTGGGGCGGAAGCGTTAGCACAACGAGATTTTACGGTTACGCTTTGACCCCGGCGCGCGTCTACGAGCTGTACCAACAGGGTCCTGCACCACGCCCCGGTGCTAAGGTAGGCTTCGTGATGGGTCTGCTGAACATGATTGGCATTACAACTGATACGACACCTGCGCTCAGCATGCCGCCCGCGGCAATCGCGGCGAAGTAAACATACCGCTATAAGTTTTTCATTATAAATCCCGGACTTTTCATAACATCCAATGTTTATAGTAAACTTGGGGCGCTATGAATAAATATTAGAGTGAAACCATAGAGAAGGGATGTCCACGAATTCGTACTTGGATTCCAAAAATATAAGAATGCTCCGCGAGTCATTTGAGCCGATGCTGAAATCCATGCGTGGTGGTGCGAATGCGATAGCGCCCGGCGGAATGGTCGGCGCGCCGACCACGAACATCACTATTGGTCGCCAGCTTCTGGAGACGTTTGTTATCACGCTCGTTTTTTCAGTAACGATGCAGATCCTTGAGTCGAGTTTTTCTCAGCTCAAGCGCTATCAGAGCATGGCTGTAGATATGTTCCCGTTAACATACGATAGCCCCCAGACGTTCATACAGAACCCCGAGAGCGGATATCCTCTGCTGGAGCCGTCGAGAGACGAGAGAGAGGGCACTGAATTTACGTATTCTTGTTTCCTCTCAGTTCAGCCAGAGACCTTTACGGGTGAGAAGGGTGCTTTCAAGCACGTTTTCCACAAGGGCTCGGTTAATGTGTTTCCGCTTATGTCGCCCGGTGTCTTCTTCAAGGCGGACACCAACACGCTGCGTGTCTACATGAACACTACGATGAACTGGAATAACTATGTCGATATCCCGAACATCCCTCTGAAGAAGTGGTTCCACTTAGCCGTAATGGTCAAGGGACGCTCTCTGGACGTCTACATCAACGGCAATCTCGCCAACAGACTGACATTTTCGGACATCCCCAAGTTGAACTACGGTTCGTTCTACCTCTTCTTACCGAAGAACGTGAACACGCAGACGCTCCAGGCGGACCTCTGTACGACGAATAGCATGGCTGCCAATATTGATGTAAAGGGCACCGTTACGACTGAGTCAGAGAAGGACCTCACTGGCTTGCCTATTACAATCACGGGGCGCATGAACGGTTTTGCGTCGCGTATCAAGTACCACGCGTTCGCCCTCTCCTATTCGCAGTTGGACAAGTTGGTCAAGGAGGGACCCAATCCCACGATGTTCCGTCCATCAGGACCCTCCATCTCGCTGATGCCCCACTTGGCGGTCGGTTGGGACCTTAACTTCAACACGGGTGCCGTCTATGTTCCGAACTCAAATCAGTTCGATAAGAACTTGCCTGGTTACCAGTCAGATGCGTGGTGGACTTCCGACAGTCACAGCGGCACTGGACCCGAATAAGTATTTAATCATTAGTACATATTGTTTTTTATCATAAAACAGTATGTACATATATAACTCTTCATGACTTCGCTTCGCACGCGTTCTTAGACGAAAAGGTTCTATCTGCATCGCACGCCTTTACACTCTGAACCTGTACGCACCAGCGCCCTGTCATATCCTCACCAACTAAACACCATGTTTGTGATGCGGTTGCAGCATCCCCACCCTCAACCGCAGATTGAACAGGCATCTTATTTGGATAATCCAATGTCGCCGGTCCAGAACGATTCTCATCCTCTTGTGCTGTACCAGCACCGACGCTAATGAAATTTAGCGAACCCATGGACGGTAGAAGCGGATATACATTTGTAGATAACCAGCCACGAAAATCAAACTGAAACAGATGCTTTGAATATGATACCACTGATGCGATAATTGTAAAGATAACAACTATACCGATAATCTGATACACAGATAATATAGGTTCTGGTACCACTGCTTTTCCGTTGAGAGCGCTGGGCACCGGAGAATTCATTCTACTCTAAGCGCGACTTAAAACTAAGTTCAACGTGGACGATAGGAGAATGCCCGGTGGTTTACTACCCTTAGTGGCATATGGAAACATGAACCAGGTTATTAATGGAAATCCACAAATGACCTATTTTTACAAGGCGTTTGTGCGTCATACACATTTCAGCCAGGAAAATATTACGGTACCCTTGGATGGTGCCAATGAACTTCTTCTTGACGCGCCCATTCAGTTACGTGCTAAAATACCACGTCACGGCGACCTCTTGTCTGACATGTATCTGACCCTGGAACTGCCAGCAATCTACAACAAAATATGGACAGGGCGTGTTTCGCACGAGTTCGCATGGGTTCGCCAAGTTGGTCTCCGTATGATTGACCGTGTGGGTCTGTATATTGGTGGGTCGAAGGTCCAGGAATACTCGAGCGACTGGCTGGCTGCAAAATTCCAGTTGGATTGTACGTTAGACAGTTTTGAGAAATGGTCGAATCTTATCGGTGATGTTCCTGAGATGTATGCGCCCGCATCCGGTGCATATGCTGACCCGCGGACAGGATATCCAAATGTCGTTCCGTTTCCCAATATTACAACACAACTCAATGTCCCTAGCATACCGGCACGCGAAGTCAATATTCCACTAGGATTCTTCTTTTCAGATTCCCCGGGACTGGCGCTCCCTTTAATTGGACTACAATACCACGACGTGGAGGTTCAGATTCAACTCAGACCGTTGCGTCAAATCTATACAATTTTGGATCCGAGTGGCGTGCGCGTTCAAGCAGGGTATCGTCTCGACTCGGCGACGGGAACAATGATATATGCAAATTCCTATCCGGCAGCCTACGGTCCACTACCTGAAGCCCTCAATAACAACTATCAGACCTATGTCGATATATCTGGGACGCCCCGCAACTTTTACACAGATATCGGATACAGTATACCGCAGTCAGATGGGTTTCCAATGAATCCGCGACTACAATGTACCTACATCTATTTAACCGACGCTGAGCGTAAACTCTTCGCATCCAAAAAGTTGGAATACCTGGTGAGACAGGTACAGGAATTTCAGTTTCCCAACATATTGGCACGACAGCAGCTACAATTGGACGCACATTCGTTAGTTACGCGAGCAGTGTGGCTTGCGCGTCGCTCGGACTGGTGGTATAGGAATGACTATACAAATTTGACAAATTGGAAATACACAGATCCACAGAAGCGCCCCTACGCCAATCCCTATATACAGCAACTGCTACCTCACTACTTGCCCGGTGGTTCTATTCCAGCAAGTGGCGGCTTTATAGCGGGCACCCAGCGCTACATTCTGCGCGCCGCCCGCATTTTATGCGGCGGTAATGAAATCTTCGAAGAGAAGCGCGCGAACTATTTTTCAGACATTGTACCATTCAAGTCGTGTGTTGGAAACAGCTATCCGTATCTTTTGAGCGGTGTCGTACAGCCACTATCGTTCTATCCACTCTATATGTACTCATTTGCACTCAACGGGTCTTCTAGTACACAGCCCAGCGGAACAATCAACACAAGTCGCATTACAAAGATAGATTTAGAGGTGGATGTCGAGCCTTTACCGGCAGACGCGAACTACAGCTACGCATTTTCAGTCTACGTAGAGTCGCTCAACTTCTTGGAGATACAGAGTGGCTTGGGTGGTATGCGTTTTGCGATTTAATCCCGGCAGAAAACGTTTATTCTCAATCATAAATTTGATTTCAAGCGGTAGGGGATGTCCTTTCTAGCGACAAGAGCGTTTTCATCAGTGAATAAGGCGACAGAGGATCCTGTTGCCGAAAAGAAATTGAGAGAGCAACAGCGCGAAGCCAAAGAGCAGATACGAATCTATAAAACATTAATTATAGACGAACGAAATAAACTCGTAACAGGGCAGTCAAAAAAACAAATCAACAAGGCGGATGCAGACCTATTATTAAAACTACTTGACGATTTTACAAAGTATTTAGATGATCCAAATACGGTCACACTTGTTAAAGATGATATCAAAGACAAGTGGGATGATATATTTAATGCCGATAAATATATAGCTCTTGCCCGCGCATCCTATTCACCAGGAACCTATCCTGAAGCAACTGGCGTTCGATTTACTACGCAGCAGAATTTAAAAACAGCGAAACAATTGCGGCATGATGTAAACAATCTACCTGAGAAAGCAAAGAAAATACTTGACGATGGCATTACTAGATGTGAGAAATTTTTGGAAACAAATATCTATTCACGCTCAGAGATTTATTCTGCCTATTTTAATGAATTAAATGAGGAATTGAAACCTTTACTAAATGATCCTGAGATTAAAGATGTATTAGATAAGAATTTCGGACTTGCTGAGCAAAAAATTAGAAGAAATTTCGAGTTAGATTTTGAGGAGAAGCCTGGTGCGCCAGTCGCCGGCGCTGAGGCGCGTGCCGAAGCCGCCAAAGTTGAAAAATTTCAGAGCGACGCCAGAAAAGATGAATTCAGCGTCTCACGTCTCTTATCGAACGCCGCCAATAGGTCAGTTACGTATATTGTATTAGGATTGCTCCTTTTCTTTGCATGTATTGGCTCGAGTATGGCAGTTAATCTGAACATGTACAAGTCAACGCCGTTCAAAGTTCTGTATGCAATTTACGGGTTCCTTTTTGGTTTTGTTGTTGTACCGTACGTTCTCTTATACAGATGGTATTGGCAGGGTAAGCAGCCCAAATACTATGGATTTATACCATTTGTACCAGGATTCTTCACAAAGCCGTGGGTACAGTTTTTACTCGGTTGGTTAACCTATAAGAAAGATGAACATATGGGAAATACACAGGAGTGGATTCACCATGAAACCAAATAAACAGAAGAATAATCAGAATATAACTTTATATTTAGATTATTTACGAGCGCGTAGCGATTACAAAGACCGTCGAGACATCGTTCTTAACAACGACATACCCGACCTGTCCTCCTGTGGCGTTCGCCTTTGTCCGCTGAACGAGCTGTAAAACTAATTGAGCGCCAGTGTCGGACGCCGTAACCGTAAGGGTCTTGCCCATGTCGCGCAGAGTTTCATTCGCTGAAAGCACAGCGGACGGCGTGAGCCCGTTGAGCTGTGCGGCAGCATAGAGGACATTTGTCTGCGTGGCGCTGTAGTTCGTAGGGCTAACCTCAACCGCGACATCCAGCTCACCTACAACTTGGGCGAGCGTGAACAGCTTTACTGCAGCCGTGCTGACGAGGGTTTTCGACGTAATCTGCGCATAACCACGCTGAGTAGACGACATGTTTTATACAGTAGCATGAGAGAAAAATTTGCCGGAAGCCGGCTTGTGGCGCAATAATTAAACGCAGCGCCGGAAGAAGCGGCGGCTAAGCCGAGGCGTAGAACTCCCGCAGCGCCGGAAGAAGCGGCGGCTAAGCCGAGGCGTAGAACTCCCGCAGCGCCGGATCCTTAATAAAGTCCTTAATCTTCATCGTAGTCAGCTTGAACATAGGATTCGTCGCCTCACGTAACTTTTTCTTATCAAATGTATTCTCACTGTGAGACATCACCAGCATGACCTTGTGTGGGTCAAGCTGAATCATCGGCTCCTTGTAGCCGTTCAAAAATGAGGTCTCCTCAGCATGCGTCACATGTTCATCGTATTTGTGATTATCGAAATACGAGCGCCTGTAACCCATAGTTCCATTCGTCGCATGATTCTGATTATATGGTCCTATGCAATAGATTTGCTTATTATCGCTGTAATACATATACAGCTGAGAGGAGCCGCAAATCTTAAAGTCTGGCTTCTGTCCCAATTTGTACACAACATGCTTAATGCGATCCGGCGGGTAATAGTCATCATCGTCCATACAAACCACGATGTCACCCTTCGCCAATACGTTTAGCTTGTTGCGCTTCGCGCCAATATTGAGCTTAATGTCTTCTGCGTAATAACGCACATTCTTGAGTCCAGACTTTTCAAAAAGGTCGCCGACCTTGTCCGTGCCGTCGTCCAAGATAATCCACTCAATCTTATTTTGCGGATAGTCCTGTGCTTTAAAACATTCAATAAGATGCGGAATAAATCGTCTTCTATTATATGTAGGTGTCAAGACCGATACGAAAGGGCGTGACATATTTAGTTAATAATAGATAGCCCCCTTTTAAATACTCTACATAAAATTGAATTTTAGTAAAATTCGTAAAGAGGCAGCAGATGACCGCCATCGAATTTAATTCAAAGTCGCCACAATACAGCGAATTTAGCAATTTTCATCCAGCACAATTCGTACTCGACAACCACAATTGGGCAACAGTCGAGCATTACTTCCATTCGCAGAAATTTCCAGGTGACGAGACCCTTTTCGAGAAAATTCGCACGGCGCCCAGCCCAGCCGCAGCAAAGCGTCTGGGTAAGACACGCAGCCCCTCCTTCCGCACTGATTGGAATGAGGTCCGCGAATCCATCATGCTGAAAGCATTGAAAGCCAAATTCGAACAGAATCCAACGCTAGCCGCGCTCCTGAAAAGCACCGGTGCAGCTGAGCTGAAAGAGCGCTCGGCATGGGATTCGTACTGGGGCACAGGGCGTACTGGCAAAGGACAGAATCGAATGGGTTATTTGCTATCAGAAATTCGCGCAACTATTTAAAAGCAGACATGATATTATGGATATATGAGTGTGCTACCGACTGTGTTGGACCGCAACCGTCGGTATTGGTCATATTTTAAGGGAGTTTTTCAAAATGAATTGGGTGAGGATGCGTCGAGATTTCCAAACCAACCGTTAGGAATCAAAGCCAAGCTATATCCGCATCAAAAGACAATTCTACAGGCTGCGCTAAACTTGGAGAAGACAAAATTTGACGGACTACAGTGCGGTGAGCATAAAAAATTGTACACAAATTATGGTATAATTGCCGACCGCGTCGGCTCTGGAAAGTCGTTGGTGGCATTGAGTCTAGTCAAACAGCCGGCACCAGAGGAGCGGGAAATTATAACAAATTATAGAAATAACAATTTATCTATGATTAAATATCATATACCAGAGCCATCAAAGACACGCATCAAGGCAGCGCTGTTTATAGTACCGCATAGCATTATGGGACAATGGGAAGCCTACATTACTGAGCAGACAACGCTAAACGTAATTTTTTGTAGGCGTAAGAAGGAGGTTTGTGATAAGACACTTAGTACATTTTTTAACGCTGTGGACGCCGTATTTGTATCATCGACGATGTACAAGGATTTTGAGTATAATCAGGCTCCAGAAAAATTTCACTGGTCGCGCATTTTTATCGATGAGGCAGACACAATTCAAGCCGGAATTCGGATGCAGCTCACAGCAAATTTTATATGGTTAATAACGGCATCCTATCTTAATATAGCATTTCCGACAGGAATTTCGCACAATTTAGCACATCCGTACTATCATTTACCACCGGATGAGCAGGATCCGGCACTAAATGTAATTATAACTAACGTGAGCGGACCGATTCTTCATGTAAGTGGAATATCAACGAACGCAAATTTTCTCAAAAATTTAATTGGACAAACGGATATCCATAAAAATTCGGACCTTCAATCCTGGCGCGTCGTTCTGCGCAATTCCGACAACTATATAGATTTTAGTTTTACTATGCCCCCCATAGTCCACAAGCAAATTCTATGCCGCAGCCCTGCGAATTTGCGCATCCTTGAATCATTAATACCAAACGAAATTATGGATTTATTGCACGCGGGAGATACCCGTGGTGCTCTCCAGGCTTTAGGAGTACATGATGAGAGTCCCACTTCAATAATTGAGTCACTTACTATGACTCTGCGAAAAGACCTCGAGCAGCAGCGTCGTAAACTCGCATTCAACAAAACGTTGGAGTATTCTAGCGAAGCAGCAAAACAGAAATCACTTGAGACCCAGGAACTGAAAATTCAGTCGCTAGAAGCACGCATTGAGACAATTGAGAAGCGTATGGGTGAAATTGAGACTACAAATTGTCCCATCTGTTATTCGGACCTAGAGACACCCACTCTAACACCCTGCTGTAAGAACGTCTTCTGCTTTTCGTGCCTTTGCGAGTCTTTAAAGAGGCAGCCAGTCTGCCCTCTCTGCCGCGGAGGTATAACAAGTGTATCACAACTACACGTAGTAAATAAGTCCGCAAATGTAATTGTTCAGCCGACCGATGGTCCAAAAACAAAATTGGAAGAATTTCTACAATTTGTTGAAGCAAATCCGAAAGCCAAAATTCTGCTCTTCAGTGAATTTGACGCCTCCTTTAATCAATTAGAAAATGAGATGAACCGCCGTGATATTAAATTCTCAGCCATTAATGGGTCCACCGCACGCATCTCTAATATACTTTCAGCGTTCGATGAAGGTAGTTTCCGCGTCCTGTTTCTCAATTCGCGCCACGTCGGCGCCGGATTAAATATCATCAGTGCTACCGATGTTTTTTTATTTCACAAGATGACTAGCGAAATGGAAAAACAGATTATCGGTCGCGCCTATCGTATTGGGCGAAAGAACCCATTGCATGTACACCATCTTGTCTATCAGTCAGAATTAAAGGCTTAATGAATCTGGTTACAAAATTTAGCGTTAATAAACGCCGTAACGTGCTTCTTGGTATAGACCGTAATGACAGCCGTTTTGATTTGGTTCACAGTCAGACCAGTGTACTTTCTAATGTCCTTGATGCTAAACTCCTCATCATAATAGTCGACAGCAATCAACTTTAGTCTCTCGGTAATAGCACCCCTTGTTCGTCCATGTTCGATAGCAATCTCACTAAGCGACTGCCCCCTCTTAATCGATATAAGCATTTTTACGCATTCGCTATTAGTCCACCGAGCATGGCTTCGCGACATATTATAGGTTGTAGGCATTTTACTACACATATAAAAATCATGTATGAATGCTTCAATTTTTTAAACCGCCCTTGACGCGCGCCACTGCCTACTATATTCGTATAAGACAATGCTTGTTGCCGCGCTTACATTGAGGGAACGAATTACACCGTATTGGCTAATCGTCACAATAGGCGCAGCAAGAGCCTTCATAAACGAAGCAGGTAGTCCAAAGGACTCTGAACCTACGATAAATACTACGCGCCAACCAGGCTCAATGTGCCCAGGCAGCATAGACTTGAATGAGAACTCTTCGAGCGCCTGTCCGCCCTGCTCAATCACAATCGGAATCAGCCGGTTCTCAGCAAAGTAGGAGGGCTGAACCGTAGGAAAACGATGAATATTGATATAGTGTACCGCTCCCACGACCGAACGTCGGTCATAACGTCGCCGCCCAACAACCCATACATCAGAGCATCCGAGAATCACGGCTGTTCTGATTGACATCCCAATATTCATATCTCCGTGAAGATTGAATAGCATAAGCCCGACAGGAAGAGCAGTCGCCGCTGAAAGCTGCTTTATCTTGTCTACTGACAGCGACTGCAATGGCGTATGTACATTATACTTGAGCAGAGATGGCTCCGCCATACGCGACTCGTCCCAATCCATTTTAGCCCGTCTACAATCCAGCAAGCCGAATATCAATTTTATTCAAACGGCATCGCCACCGGTTTTGGTAGCTCAAGCGCTTTCAAGCAGCGTTCAAAACGCGAAGGATCCGCCCCCGCACCAACACTCGCCACCCCACCCAGCCGGCGATTGCGCAGCGCTAAGCCACCAATCCAAAAAACACCCTCTATTCCACCATCATATAATGGATATTCTTTTTGTATGATTTCACGCATCTCACATAGGTACCGAAACTGATTGTACAGCCACGATTGTTTAGACAAGACCGCTGTATAGGCTACATCGGAATCGGTCCATTTTACAGATGTATCGTTATCACGCACGATAAGAGGGTCGTCTCCTTCAAATAAACGTATATTGACAGATTGAAGTTTTACCTGATATGTTAGCGAGAATAGAGACCAGTGCTGATAGAAAAATGTATAGTAATCGAGTCTGTCTGACGTAGTAATAGGATTCATGAGTTCCGAATAGACTTGAAACGCCCGCCGAGTGTCCTTCTCATTCTTGTTCAACCACTTGGGAAGCGATTCGTGGAGATGAAGTCCAGCCAAGTTAAGGTCGTTATTATTCAAGGGAATCTCCGCGTACGTGTCCATATTACCCGTTAAAAGATTGTTTAGAGCCGTCTTAATTGTCTCCGAGCGACGCACTCGGTTAGTCCCCAGCGAAGAACGCTCCACGGGTCCGTCGCGCAGAATTTCACGCATCTCAGTCAACGACATACGACCGCGTTTGAATTCGGGAGCCATTTCGTGTAGTGATTGCATAATTTTACGCAAGTCTCCACTATGAGTCCGCTGCAATTCATTCGCTAAGACCTTCGCCTCCTCTATTTCAACCTTATCAGCACCAAGAGTGCTTAATATAATCGGCATGATGTCGTTAGGCGTCGGAACACAGATTTGAAGTGCCTTGCACCAACGCAGAAAGCCCGCGTAGCGCTTCTCCTGCCACTCGTTACTGATACAGACGATAGCGTTCGAGCCATTATATTCTTTGACGAGTCGCAGCAACTCAGATAGACCACCTTTATCACCCACAGACATACCATCGATTTCGTCAAGCACTATACCCAAAGACCGGTGACCCTTTTCATGAAAATAGTCAGTGATATTTGAACTCTGAAGAAGTGGCTCCAACGCCTCAGATACTGCAGCTTTGTGTCTGTGTTGTGACGCATTCCATTCGACTACACGTAGACCGGCATCTTCTAAAGCACGATGAGCCAGCGTTGTTTTTCCGATACCAGGTGGACCGTATAGAAATACAGCAGGCGGCGACCTAGGCGCCGGCTGTCTAGCCCATTCAAGTATCGTGTTATAAAACTCCTGGTGGATCTGGCTATCCATTAACCAAATTTCTGTCCGTGTTCTTTATATTCTTAACGTTTCAGTTTAAGAGTAAAAAGTATACAAAGCCTATTCGCAAACACCAGACCAGCTCAGACCCTTGGACTGTACCATGAGGCAGACGGACTTGTTGAAATCGTCGGGAGTCATGCCCCCTGTGCGTTTGTCCAACTTGAAGACAAAGTCAGCGAAGTCGGCGTCGCTCGCCTGAGGAATCTGGTTCGCTTTCGCCTTCTTGAATACTAGCGGCTGACGGCTTACACCAACAAAGTCCATGCACACTGCCTCCGTGCCACCCGTGGTCTGCGGCGCCACCAGCGTCAAATAGTCGGGGCAAGGACTTACGTAAGGAGGCCAGATGTCATCCTTGGACTTAATCTTGAACCATTTTATCCAGTAGTAAAATATCGCGGTAAAACCGATGATTGTAAGCAGAATAGACTCAACCTGCTTACCCTGCTTCCAGATAATGTAGACACCGATACCGAGCATGAAGACGCTAACAACCCAATAGACGTTCTCTAAAACTTTCATGGTCTCCGGGGAAAACGCCATTTTAGTCTCTCTATTAAGCGCGCCTTATTTTTTCAGGTCAAGTCAAAAAGACCAAGACCTTAAAATATAAAACTCTGTCAAATTACATAGCCAGACGAGCCCAACGCGCTGGTGATCCGGTCTCACCGCCACCCGTTGAATTGGGTCCAGCATTGAGTTCAATGTAAAATGTCTCAAACCCAGCTGCACCATCACCAGAACTACCACCAACGCCTTCATTGAGTCCAACAAAGTTGGTAGGTAGTACTGTCATCGCATTAACGTCAAGGCGCTGGACCTTACGCAAAACACGCTGATTGTTCCCCGCCGACGTGGTCTGGTCTCCGTTTCCAGGAATACGGATGGTCTTGCCGAGATCGCGCAACACGAGTTCACCCGCCGCCCAGGGACCAGGACCAACACCTTTTGGATAGTTATTAGTGCTTGTGTAAGGTAAGCCCGTCTCATCACGAAGTTGGTACCGAGTCACATTTGTTATATTGATAAAGTACGCATTACCCTGCTCTGTATTCTTAAGACCACGTGTAACTGAGGACATCTTCTATACTAGCGCATGCGAAAATTAAACGCGCCACCAAATCCGTAGAAAACGCAGCAGAAGAGTAGGATAGACATGTCTCTCAACAACGGACGTGTTAACTTTGAGCAAAGTCCCGGTGCCGGAACAGCCGCGCTGCCAGGGTTCGGATGGAGAACTACCGGAGACACTGCTGCGAAAGCCGACATGATTCGCGGCAACTGGGAGCCGAACGCGCTTAACCAAACATTTTTTTCACCCGAAAATGTCCAAATCGTACAAAACCTTGTACGCAAGACCGTATACGACGACTCAAACGGCAAATACCTCATAGACCCCCAGTCAACCGACGAACTATTAATCGTGATGCGTTCCATGTATTTAACCTACGGCAAGAATCAGCCTACAAGAATTAAGGAGCAGATTCAGGATCTAAATAATCACGTCGCTAAGTGGTGCGCACCGAAGATAGTTAGTGAAGTTTCTATGTACCAGACCTATTTACACGATGCGTCAAACATGCCGGTGCCGATGTCACACCCCGTAAATATAAGTCAATCTGGCACCAAGTCCAAGCCGATGCCAAACTTTTTCTAATTATGCTAAAATTGAATAATATACAATAAGAATTAAAGATGCCAATTGGAATGCTATCTTTAATTCTTATGGGGTTAATGAATAATTGTACTACAGAAGAGGTACGTGCTGGTGTAATTCTACAGTCAGCCGACCGCTATCTTCTGGTTCAGAGCCGGTTCACCGGTAAATGGTCATTCACCAAAGGTCACGCCGAGCCCCATGACATAAATCTATTGGAGACCGCGACGCGCGAAGTCAAAGAAGAGACCGGATTTCTCGAAACAATACACTATACGATTGACTCCGGTCCCTATGAAATAGGAAGGTCCACGTACTGGATGGGTACGATAAACGGCAACCATACACCAATGTTGAAACAGGATGAGCACACGGGTGCAGGTCTGTTTACTAAGAAGGAGATACGGGCGCTCAAGACCAACAAGGATATTCGCAGTTGGTTGAAATCTGAAAAAAATTGAAATCACTCAACCCCTCTAACACTATCTCAGACCCAATGCTATAATCCATCAAAGAAATGGACTGCAGTATCTGCTTTGACGCCATCGCGGCATCGACGGGCTCCGCGACCCTGAGCTGCGGTCACCAGTTCCACCTGGGCTGCGTAGCGCGCTGGTTGATGACGAATGAGTCGTGCCCCTACTGCCGTCATGCACCGACCGAGCACGAGCGTGTAGCACAGCCCAGCAACGAGGACGAGGAGGACGAGGAGGAGGACGACATGTCGGATGAGGATGACCGCTCCTCCTCCTCTTCTCTGGACATCCCCGCCTTTGACGACGAGTGTCACGCGCTCTGGGTCCTGCGCGAGACCTTCGAGATGCTCGAGCGCGGTGAATCCATCAACCCTGCTCCAGCACCCGCTGAGCCAAAGCCCGTCGGGCTACTGGTGCGGATCGGTCAGTGCGAGCGGCACCCCCTGCGCGGCTTCCTGCGCTGGCACCCAGCAACGCTTCTCGAAGTCGACACCATCCGCTGCCGTCAGAACCAGCTCGACCGCTTCCTTAGCGAGGACCGTGGATACGATTCGGCGTAAAGCAGCGCCTCGACAAAACAAAATAAAAACAAAACAAAAACTTTTTCAGTAAAATTGAGTGCGCCAAACCACAATGAGCAAATCATCAAAATGACTCTACTACATATTGTTGTAGCTAGCCCAAAAGGCACACGACCGTATGTTACACTGATGAACAGAGAAAAACTCTACCGTCTCGGTTATCACAAGGACATCGCCTATGTTCTACATGAAGAGACCACCACGTACGACTACTTTACGCTGAAAATGACAATATCTACAGCGAACGCCTTCCTACGCGACCTGCCCAGCAACTTTCATGTCGAACTAATTACGCTACCTGCCGAAGATATGCTTGTCTATAGTGACAAGCCTGTCTGCCCACCACAGCCACTGGTCCCCATCCTTAAGAAGACATACTGGCTCGCGATGAGTTATAAGAAGACGCCGCCTCTACGTAGATAAAGTGAAAGATACTATATTTTTTCAAAAAATACATTATATTCACAATCAGTCATATCATTATTTTGAACAGAAGTTATTTTAAAGCCATTATTCGATAAAAAAATTGTAACATTATCTAAGGTATTATCTTCTTGACCAATATAAATACTTTTATTTACATCTTTAACAGTTTCAACTACACATGCTAGTACATTTCTAATATATAATCCAAGGCTTTTTAGACAATCTAAATCAACACCTTGAGCATCTATATGTATAAAATCAATAATTGTATCTTGTAGCCCATTTTCTTCTATAAATGTATCAAGACGTGTAGTTTGAACATTATAGGAGATGCCTGAAAAGTGGATATCGGTACGTTTTTCCGACCAAGTCAGATTTAATTCACTATCAGGTCTAAAAGGAAGAATAGAACTTGCACCACCATCTTTACATATATTAAATATTGTTTCTCCATTTTCTAATGATACTGCTTTAGGTATTACTGTATAGTTTGTTAGATGTTTTGTTTTATCAACAAGAGCTTGAAACAAATCTTTTTTTGGCTCAAAAGTATATACACGATAGCCGTTTTCATGATATCTTAAACTATCATGTCCATCAAAAGCACCGACTTCGATTAAAATTTTCATATGTATTTATTACACAAACAAACGCTTTAAGTTTAAACTAAAAATCGGGTATATTATATGTTTTATTATATATATTGGAGCTAACCAGGGATTTACAAATTAAGCATTTACTTCTTGACCACCTTCTTCTTCGCCGGACCCTGCGTCTTCTGCGCCTCAGCTGCGATAGCCACCTTCTTCGCGCAGAACGCATCATACGACACCATGAAGGACTCCAGGTCCGTTAGCCACAGCGTCTCCGCTGACTTTGACGCCAACACATCGCGCTCCTCCTTCTGCTTTGCCACCTGCTCACGCAGCTCCTCAACCGCCGTCGCCTTGATGCGGTCAATGCGGATACGGAGCAGATACTCATACGCCTTGAGGTCATCCACAAAGTCCGGCGCAGAAATCGGCGGCAGCGCCAGCCCCTTGAGTCCCGCCAGCAGAACGCTGTCCTCCTGGTTCGCCACGACGAGCGCTCCATTGAGAATCGCCTCAATGAACTTGAGTCGCGCACGCAGCTCGAGCAGCTCGGCATCCATGCGCTGCAGCTCAGAGGTCTTGCGCCGCTCATATGCGTCCAGCCGCGCCCCGTAGAAGTCCTCCATGATAGCACCGGCATTCTCGTAGCGACGAATCTTACCGGTGGAATCAAACGCCACCATATTGGAGATACGGACGGCGGAGTTGAGACGATAGCGCTTCTCGAACTCCTCGGCGTACGCCCGCGCCTCATGGTACGCATCAGGGTCCATCTTGAGCGTGAAGTTAACATCCAAGTCGTTGTTGTTGTTCTCCACATCGCGCAGCGGCTTCTTGTCCTTGCCGCTGTCATCGCTGATGAAATCCTCCAGAAACTCCTTGTAGTCCTGAGTCCACGTGCCAACAGGCAGCTCCGTCACGTGGACGTGTGCCGCCTCATCGTCGGCGAAAGTGTACTGACCCTTGACAGTCCAGCCCTTGCCGTCTGCTGCCGCAACAACCTGTCCACGGAATCCGTTCCACCAGGGCTTGAGCTTTACGTTCGCAAGCGTCGAAACGGAACCAGCCAGGCGCTGCCGCAGAGCCGCAACGAGGTCCAGCGGATTGTGCTGCGGAATGTCCGTGCTGAAACCCGTGCCGATACCTACACAGCCGTTGACAAGAATCATAGGCAGCACCGGATAGTAGACCTCAGGCTCAACGAGCTGCCCGTCATCATCAAGCTGCTTCAGGATTCCGTCATCGTCCTTCTTGAAGATTGCCCTGGTAATAGACTCCAGATGCGTGTGGATATACCTCGGGCTTGCCGAGTCCTGACCACCACGCAGCCGTGAGCCAAACTGACCACCAGGATAGAGCAAATTAATATTGTTCGAGCCAACGAAGTTCTGCGCCATACCCACAATGGTTGAGGTCAGAGAAGCCTCACCGTGGTGATACGCTGCCGTCTCAGAAACGTAGCCCGCGAGCTGCGCCACCTTGATTTCGGACACCAGATTGCGCTTCAGGCATGCCCAGAGAATCTTGCGCTGCGACGGCTTGAGACCATCGAGAACTGACGGCAGAGACCTAATATTGTCGGCGGATGAGAAGTGGATGAGTTCATCGTTGATGAACCGCGAATATCCCACTCGCGACCCACCAGGCTTGACCACGAGCTGTCGCTTCCTGTCATACGACGTGAGCCACGTCTTACGGTCATCGGCGCGCTTCTTGGAAAACGCGAGGTCGATGTTCTGGTCTGCCGTAGCATCCCACTCAAAGTCCAGCGTGTTCATCTGCGCAAAGTACTCGCGAGCCTCCACAGCCGTAGACGTGCCCAATCCCTTGTAGTACTTCACCTTGTAGCCGCGCGAACCATCCTCCTGCGCGTCACGCCAGGTCTCAAACTCGGGCTCAGAGTAGAAACACAGAGTCTTCGAGCCCTTGGTTGCCTTGAGCAGCGGGGTCATCATACAGCAGATGAAATCCAGGTGAAGCAGCGACGGCCAATCCGTGTGAAACAGATTGATGAGCAGTCCCTTGATGTGCGACCCATCCACATCCTGATCGGTCATAATCATGATGCGACCGTAGCGCAGCTGCTTAACATCGTTGTAGACCTTTGCGTGAACGAGACCAAGAATCTGCTTAATATGCGTCAGCTCGGCGTTTGCCGTCTTCTTGACCGAGCTGATATCCTTGACGTTCAACAGCTTGCCTCGTAGAGGAAAGACACCGAAACGCTCACGCCCCACAACCTTAAGACCCGAGATGGCAGTCGTAGCAGCCGAATCACCCTCCGTCAGAATGAGCGTACACTCACCTGACTTTGCGGTACCTGCCCACGTGGCGTCCTCCAGCTTGGGAATACCACGAACAGAGGAGCGCTTCTTGCCATCGGTCTTCTTATTGTCACGAGCGTTCTTCGCATCAAGTGCCGCTCGCGCCTCATCCAGAAGACCAATCTTAACCAGTCCGTCGCAGAACTTGGCGCTGATTTCAGGCTTAGAGCCCCACTTCGTAAGCGGAGTCGTGAGGGTCTCCTTGGTCTGCGTGTCGAACGACGGATTTACGATGGTGGAGTTAATGAAGAAGACAACAGAGTCCTTCAGCATAGCCGGCGTGACGTCGAGCTTCTTCTTCTTAGCGTACTCGCAGAAGTCACCCAGCACCGACTTCACAACGTAGTCCACGTGCTTGCCGCCACGACGCGTCGCGATGCCATTTACGAAGGAGATGTGACGCTCATCGGGCACGACCTCGCCGTGAAGACAACGGGTCAGAACAGCAGCCACCTCCCAGCGCTCACCCACCTTCTCATACGCGAGCAGCTTCTTCTTTTCGCCCTCAGAATCCACAGACTTGCGCTCGTCCTCATTGAGGTAGAGCGCGACGTACTTCTGAAACGTATTGACGGCGATAAGCTTGCCATTCAGATGAACCTTGCACTCCTTGCCCGCGCACGCAGCCGCGTCCATGACGCGAGTCCGCATCACGGCAAGCATGTCGGTGGGAATTTCCGTGACAGCAGGAAGGAGCCAGTGAAAGCGTGACAGGTCCGGAACGTACGAAATCTCCGTATAGGGCTTCGCGTTACCAGCCGTGACGGACGGCTTGGAGACCGACGTCATGTTCTTAGCCCACGTCTGCTTGTACTTCTTGCCCGCGCGGTGGTCCACCGTCTCGACACGGAACTCAGACGAGAAGATGTTAGCCAGCTTAGCGCCGTAACCGTTCTTGCCACCGACCGTCTTCTCCTCCTCCTTGTTGTAGTTGGAAGAAGTCAACAGGTTACCGAAAATCATCTCAGGAACGTGCATCTTGTACTCGGGGTGGACGCCGACAGGAATGCCGTCACCATCGTTGCGCACCGTAATACGCGTAGGCTCAAGCGTAATCCAGATGTTCTTAACGGGCACCACATCGGCTGCACCAGCCGCAGTCGTTAGAAGGCGAACACGGTGGTCCAGTGCGTTCACCAGAACCTCGTCAAACAGCTTGTAGAAACCAGGACAGAACTGAACGTGCGACCATGCCATGCGCCCAGCCGCCTCATCCCAAATCCATCGGTCCTCCTCGTGAGTATCAATCGAGCCAATATAGGTGTCGGGCAGCTCCAGAATGTGCTCCCTGTGCGTATGCTTCTTGTAGGCAGAAACGTCGGTCATTTTATTACTTGTTGCTAAAACCCCAAGTCCCCACCCTCATGTCAATTTTTAGAAGAAATCCAATCTAAAGCCGCCCCCGCTAAGTTTACACTATAATGGGTGGTTCACAATCTTTCCTTGAGAATCTTGAGTGGCGGCGCGCCGAGAAGCATTTTACTGGTGGATCCGTCGATTCAACTAACGTTACGAAAGCTATTATAAACGCGCCGAGTTCCTTCGGACTCCAGCCCTATAAGGTCTATGCTGTCAAGAACAAGGAGCTGAAAGAGAAAATCAAGGCTGCTAGTTATAATCAGCCTCAAGTCGCAGAATGCGATACACTCTATATTTTCTGCGCCCGCTCGGATCTTGAAACGCGCGCCGAAGAGTATCTATCAGCGACAGGCGCCGAGTCTATGCGCGGCATGCTAATGGGATTTCTTAAAAATTTACCAGACAGAACCACATGGGCAGCTAAGCAAGCATATATTGCACTGGGTTTCGGTCTAGCCGCCGCAGCCGAAGAGCAGATCGCCAGTTGCCCTATGGAGGGTTTTAGCTCAACGGAGGTTGCTAAGCTATTGAAGTTACCCAAGACGCTGACACCCTGTGTCTTCTTAGCGGTTGGTGAAAAGGCTGAAAATTCCGAGGAGCACCCGCGCTTTCGTTTTCCCAAGTCGGATTTGATTGAAGAGGTTGCGTAGACGACAAATTAGTTATACTCTAGCAATAATTCATTATGAGGCAACGTTAAGCCAATAAAATGTATATTATCTAAACAATGACGACTTAAAAGACAGATTCTATTTTTATGCAATGCGTACGCATATGTTAAAGGAGATGACAAATTACCTATAAAGAGTGAGCAGCTGTTAACACAGGTAATAAAATCATCTATCGAAGGTGGAATATACAGCTCTAGAATTATACCCGTTGTTTCACAAAAATTATTGTATTCACTGATGGTCTGAGTAACGAACACAATATTTTCTATACCGAGATCAGCAAAGAACTTTTTAAAGTTAATTTTATCAGGAAATCTATACCAGCGGCTGGAGCAACAGAAGATAATTTTTGATTCGAACCGCTGGTTTGTAGTGTCACATGTTAACCATGGATTCATAGCCCAGTCAATATTATATACATAATTATATATTTTCTGAAAGTTAGCCTTAAAACGTAAAGGAGAAGCAAACCAAATACTTAAATCTATATCATAGTTCTGACCCTGCCATATAGCATACTTATCTATATATACTTGTTTAGAAATTAGGCTGTAAGTGTCGTTATATGTAGTAGTTAAATCAAAACAAAATTCAGGCATTTCTCTAACGTATAAAACTCCCTTTCTTTGTGTTTCTATATACATTTCATTAATAATTGAAAGTTGGTGGATTAAATCGCCTAGAGCACCACCAGAAACATATATTATTGGTGTCATTGTTAAATATAACGGTACACCGTTTTAAATGCCAACTATAAATAACTATACATATAATATACAATGAAAGGATTCGAAGCGTTTATCGGCACAATGCTCTTTTATGTACTGCTGTCGTATTTAATCATGCCCCTGGCGTTCTTTTATTTCGTCGAGAAATCACTGATGAGTGCAGGTAACGGATTTATGGTGGGCAGCGTGGTATCCGTTTTATTATGGCTTTCATTCCGTACAGTTATAATTTCATAATCTTTTGCTCGCCCACTCGGTTCATAAAGTAAAACCAACTCCTCGTCCTTTCTCCACAAACCACATGTTTTTAGAACTTTTTGAAAAAAGGATGCAAACATTCTATTTTCAAATACAAAAACTGCTTTAGATTCATTTCCCTCCTATAAATAGAGATGGTAAGAAGAAGCAATAGACGTACTCGTGGTGCCGGCTACCTTTCCCCTGCCGAGTATTTCAATCAGTCCGCGTTACAACCCTCATCCAATGCGCCGGCAATCTCCAGCGAGCCTGTACCCGGCTGGGTCCGCCCGCCGATGGCGGCTACGTCTTATATCAGCCCGGCTGGTGGCAGCAGACGCAACCGCAAGACTCGCAAGGTTGGCGGATTCGCCCCGGCTGTTATGGGTTCGTTTGTAGCGAACGCGCAGTCCGCCGTTGTGCCCCTGGCGCTCTACGGACTCTACACTATGCTGGGTTGGCGCAAGACGGCAAAGAACAATAGCCCCACCAAGTCGAAGAACACCCGCGCGTAAACTTCGGACCACCCTCCCCTCCGGCTTTTTTAACTACGTGCGTTTGCTCTGTTTCAGTGCTTAAACGCGCGTTAAGAACACTTTTTAGACAAATGGACCCGAACGGCGACTACCTCTTCCGGATTCGTACAGTTAAAGCCGCCCCCATCCGTACTTTATGCGAGGCGCTAAAAGAGATTTTGACGGAAGCCAATATCGAAATCGACCAGAATGGTCTCAAGATCATGGCGATGGACGGTACCCACACCGTTTTAGTTCACCTAAGGTTGCACGCCGACCGCTTTGATGAGTACAAGTGCCCCCAGAAGCATATCCTGGGCATCAACATGATTAATCTGTTCAAGCTCGTTAAGACCATGTCAAACAACGACTCACTCGTCATGTTCATGGAGCGCCGCGACACCACCAAGATGGGTATCGTTATCCTCAACGGCGAGAAGCAGATGGAGACGACCTTCAATCTGAATCTCATCGAACTGGATATCAATCCGATTGAGATTCCGCCGGTACAGTTCTCGGCTATCATCACGATGCCGTCCCTGGACTTCCAGAAAATCATCCGTGACATGGGCACGCTCGGTGAGACAGTCGAAATCACAAGCGCCTCCAATCAGCTGATTTTGAAGTGCCGCGGCGACTTTGCCGAGCAGGAGACGGTTTTCTCAGTCGGTCAGGGCATGTCCGTATCCAAATCACACACTGAAATTGTCCAGGGCAATTTCCTTCTAAAACATCTAGTTCTCTTTACCAAGTGCACGTCCCTCTGCTCCGACATCTCAATCTACCTCAAGAACGACTACCCTATCATCATCGAGTACTCGGTCGCTGGACTCGGCGAAATCAAGCTCGCTTTAGCCCCAGCCCCGTCCAAGCAATCTCACAGCGGAAACGCAAAAAGTTGAGCAGGACTTTAAGCGTAACCACAAATTAAAAACAACAATGACAACCGATGTTCCGCAGGATTTTCCTACAGGACCTTGGTCGCTGTACTATCATGATACACAGGACCAGAATTGGAATGAAGACTCGTATAAGAAAGTGGCTTCATTTAGTAATTATAAGACTCTTTGGGGAGCCGTAGCGCTTATTGGCACGGAGAAGTTTAACAACGGTATGTGGTTCTTTATGCGCGACCCGCACCCGCCTCTCTGGGAGAATCATATGAACATTCGTGGTGGCAGTTACTGTATCAAGGTTGGTCAGAGCATGTCATGTGAACTCTATCAGCGTTACATGGCAGCGGCGACTCTGGACCTCATCAGTAAGCGCCCTGTCGAAAACCGCATTATCGGTGTCAGCATCAGCCCAAAGAAGGGATTCCATATTATCAAGATCTGGAATCAGAACGGTGATTGCGGCGATCTTAAGGACCTTGCGCTGCTCGATGAGTCTCTCAACATTAAGGAGGTTCTCTACAGACCGAATGTAAATCAGCGTATGTAATTAGCCGATGCGTACAACTGTGACCGGGCTCGCCACAGGGTCAGCGGACCACGCGCGAATGTAGAACACACCGTTGTCGTACTCCGTTGCAGGCACGCCCTCTGAGCCACCACCGAGTTGGCGCTGAACGAGACGATAGGTTGCGTACGATAAGCCGGAAGCAGTCGTAGTCACGATGGTCTTACCGAGGTCTTTATAGACCGAACTTGATGCACCAGGAGGCGGTCCTTGTGTCCGCTCTATAAAATCACTATCGAGCATCAGGTCGGTAATGACGGCATCTTCTTCGGGACGAAAATAATCTGTAGTGCTAATTGCCAAAAAAAACGCAGTGCGCGACTGAACAGCGGAAAATGAACGTGATACGGACATTTTTTACTATATATGAATATATTTAACCGAAGCGCGCGACTGTAACTGGGTTAGTAGCCGGGTTCGCAGCCCAAACGAGGATATAGCATCTAAAGAATGTAGCTGAATTTGGAAAAACACCCTCTGAACCACCACCTTGCTGAATTTGAACCAAGCGCCATACCTGGGTGTGAAGACCGGTAGAACCAACCGTTGTTATCGATTTACCCAGATCACGGAACAAGTATCCTGCTCCGACTGTGTCATCTACAGTCGTTGCGCTAGAAAATGCAGCCTCTGTCATTACAGCAGAAACAGAACCAGTTACAATTCTAACAGGGACGTTATCAATCGCCAATAAGAACCTTGTACGCACATCGATTTGCGAACGCGACCGAACCATGGAACTCATTTATTTTTACTTTACAAAATTGTACCAGGCTAACCAATGCGCGCGCGGCTTTTACATGTTCTGTGGACCAACCCGTCTTAGCTGAAGTAACGCACGCGTCCAAATTTAAAATCTTTTCTCTAAGTATACTATGACTTCATTAGTTCGCTACGCAACGAAGGCGGTCAAGATCCCTGCTGGAAGAACATTCTATGCGCAGCCCGACCAGCAATTCCTAACCACCTTCGATTCCGATACCTATTGCTTCCAAAAATCGGATATTGATTCACTCTTGTCTTCTGGCTTCGCCAAAGTCTCCGACTCTCTTTACATTGCGAAGACACGCGCCGACCTTGACTCAGTTCTTTCAACATTGGATGGACTCGATTCCTATTACTTTGCCGATCAGGAATTCACCGCGGTTGACTTGGGTAAGACGATTCGCATCGGCGTCGCTGGTGGTGACAATGATGTTATAACAATGCGCCTAGTAAAGCGCTCGGGTAATAAGGATAGCGCTGGCGGTCCCAATCATTTCCCCAATGTCTGCTACGTTGTTACGGGAAACAAGATGGGTACTACATATAGTATTTCTCTGTATTGCCGCATTCTTGGCACGACACCTAACAACCGGTCTAGAAAGCCCTTTTTGAATAACGGAAGTTACTTACCTAAAGTTGTTTCCGCAGCAACGCTTGAATCAATCCTCTCATCCGTAACAAAGGTTTCTGACAGTTTATATCTTGCTAGAGATATAGTAGACTTATCCAATAACGTACTAACTCCGTTAGATGGTAATCATACAGAGAATTTTGTAGAAATGAATGGAAATGAAACATCATCAATTGATTTGGGCAAGACGATTCGTGTTGGACTTGTCGGCGGTGATAACGATATATTAATTTTCCGCCTCATCAAGCGTACAGGTAATCTTGGTAGCTTAGGTGAGCCTAGATATGACGCTCATAGCGTGGGTTACGTCTGTATTGCCAGCAAGATTAACCAAGACGAGCCTGAGGGCGCTGTCGAGCCGCAGGTGATGGGTAGCACCTCCAACGCATTGGAGGTCAAGCCTCAATTCATTTTCAATTGGGGTTACGGACCATATATTTTCTCCGAAGCCAACCTCCAGTCAGTTTTTGCCAACTGTATCAATGTTTCAAAGAGTCTCTATCTCGCGAAAGATGTAGAGCAGTTGGCATCAGTATGCTCAATCCTGAACAACCCATCGGGGCGCGACAAGTTCAATGGTATAACATCAACAACTGTTGACATGGGTAGGGTGTTACGCCTTGGCTTAGTTGGCGGCGAGAATGATTTGATTACATTTGTCTATACCAAGGGACAAAGCGAGCAAGGTAACGGCGACCAACTCACTGCTGGTTACGTAGTTATTGCGAACAAAGTTTCAGAAGATTACACTAACGGACTCTACACGTATACCTTTGGCTCTGCGCCTCGCGACTCATAAGCGAAGCAACCTATGTTTTTAACAATACTTCTTAAACTATTGTTAAAAACAAACCTGAGGGGCTAACCAATGCGCGCGACTGTCACTGGATTTGCCGCCGGATTTGCTGACCAAACGCGCACATAGAATATGGGCTGATTTAGATTAACACCCTCCGAGCCGCCGCCATTCTGCTGTTGAACTAAGCGAAAGGTCTGTGTGTGAAGACTACCGGAGCCAATCGTAGTTACAGATTTACCTAAATCGCGCAGAAGGCTACCGCTGCTCACGCCCTCGGGGCACACGTTGGTATTAAACGCAGACTCGGACATAATTGCGGATATAGGACCCATAACTTCGAAGATATCAGTGGACGCGATAGCCAGTAAGAACTTTGTACGCGTATCAACTTGCGATGGTGACCGAACCAGAGAAGACATTTATTTTTACACAAGGTTTTTTACGGGCTTCCATCAAATTCACGCTCTTCGCCGTCACGCAAAAACACTTTAAAATGTGCACGCGTCCAAGGATAGAATTTTTTCTCGGAAATCATGAACGCAGCCATAACAACGGCGAAAGGCGGCACGGCGTCACCACCATATTTTACATTTTCAAAAAAATCATCCATGGCTACAACCGTAGTGCCAATTCGCATTTCACAGCTGAGGTATTCTAGACGTTTTTTAATCGAGTGCGCCTGCCCAAGAATAGTGGAACCATCGAATAACCAAAACCGACTACCTTCTTCAACATCCATATAGGAGGAGTCTGCGAACTGTCCGTTGTCGGCGATATACCACATACGCTCTGTCGTATACAGTCGATACACATCCGCGTAGACAGAACGTACTTTAGTATACGTATCCATAACGCTATTTGCCAACCATGTAGCCCATGATATAATCGCCGTATTCATTTTAACTTATACAGTTATCGTTCTTTAAATCATGATGAAGTCGATGTCGCCGAGCAGCTGGGGCACGCCACCGATTGTACCGATATCGGAGTCATTTTCCACATCTGTATATTTTTTACAGGTTCCGCGCAAGTTGAGGCGGTTGCTTCAAGCGCCTTCTCCACGTCGCGTTCAACGTTCTCAAGAGCACTCTCCTCTTGCGATTTACCGCCAAACCAGGAGCGCCAGTTACTTATTGTACTAGTTCCGGACTCATCCACAACCGTCGTTTTCATTATTTGTGATAAGATAAGCATGGCTAGAATGGCGATAAAAAAGAATGGGGGTAGGGCTAATAAAATCCAAGCAGCCGTTTCAAAACCGGCATTACATAACGCGTAGATGAGAAGTGAACCGAATACTAGAAAAATAGTATTTTTAAGGACCGCTCGCGCGTCGCCCTGGGTAACGTCATAGAGAATCAACGCGCACACATAGACAATGTACAAGAGGAGTGGTTTGCAGAGCGTCTGTGTTAATCCACTTACAAAATCCATCGTTCTATAGTAGTCGGGGTTTATATACTACGCGTGAAACTCGAATTCAAAGAGCTCGGTTCCCTCATATGAGTTTGTAATTTCACGCAACCAGACGCGAACCTCGTTGTCGTATTTGCGCTCAATAGTTTTAACAGCCGGCTCAACCAGCAGCTTAATCTCCTCTATAGTTGGTGTAAGGCACCAGAACAGCCTGCAAATATTAACCGGTCCCTGTTTCTTAATATTAACATAGACGGTGGGAATCAGTAATTCTTCAAAACAGGCGTACGGATATTTAATCATACTCTTAATATTATTAGTAATGAGAAAATCAGCGAGCTCTTTATATATATACGATTCAAATACGACCCCTTCATGTTGATACGGATAGATTTCACCCATACCAAGCTCTTTCAAACGATTTATGAGGTATGTGTTTCTCAAAAAAAAGTTAACCGACGGCCATCTGCTCATACGCTCTGCTGTATGGTATTTTTGCGCCTCATATTCAGGTTCTTCTATAAAAAGACGTTCAATGAAAGACAACTCAAGTTGTTTATGAAACATACAATTGGAGGCATATGTTATATAATATTTACACTGAATACCATTGTTGAAGCAGTACATATAATTATCGATGTGCGCTTCTGGAAGGTCGTATGTAAAATAGGTTTTATTGGTTGCATTAGGATTCAATGCAACATGTTGTATAGGTTTAGATTTTAGTGCAGAATACATAAAAGGATTACAATGAACAATTACGAATATTCGTATACCCTTGTTAAAATAGAATAAATTTCGTATCATATCATAATAGCAGTCTACTGCTTCATGTACAGTGATACTGTACACAATGTCATACATTACAATGGAATCTCACAATCTGTTTAGACCGCTAAACTATTCGAACATAGGTACACCATTTACGTAGGAACCGACCTTATCACCGACTTCGTCATCGGGTAGATACTGATAAAGGTCACCCGTTGCGGCATCCTTCCAGTAGATAACCTTACGAATGCGGACGGGCTCGAGATCGAGCTCAACTGCCTCTTCTTCCACATCCTCTTCCACATCCTCTTCCTCACCAGCCTCCGCCTCCTCCTCCTCACCAGCCTCCTCCTCCTCTTCAGCCTCCTCTTCCTCTCCAGGCTCCTCTCCAGCCTCCTCTTCCTCAGGAATACCATCATCATTGAGAGCAACAGCCTCAACGCCAGCCTCCTCTTCCTCAGGAATACCATCATCATTGAGAGCAACAGCCTCAACGCCTTCATCGTCTGGGTCAATCACAGACAGTTCCTCCTTTGGCTGTTCAGTCTCGGTAATAATGAGGCGAACATCATCATCTGGTTGAGCGCTCGCAGTAGGCAGCTTCCAATTCGCCGGCGTGACATGTTCATTCACCGACTCCAGATCCGGCATATCATATCGAGCCTCCTTCTTAACCGCAGCCACAAGCGGCGGCATATCAGCATACTCGTCAGTCTCAACTAGAGCCGTATCAAGAATAGACGAGAACGCTGAAAGCGCCTGTGTCTGGTCATCCTTATTTAGCGCAATAACTAGGCGAAACACCTCCTTTAGAAGATTCTTTACTTCCTGAGTAGACAACGGCATTTTCTTTTTGAATATCGTTGTTTACTTACGTGGACTCAATTTTTACTGCTTTTTAATATTCATGACCCATTCCAGCGTGCTCTCCTTTCCAGCAATCGGCTTAGAACGACGTAGCCGCAAGCCCTGTGCACCAGGGGCGTTCAGGCGCCGCGCCTCCGTCGGTACGAACACATTACGCAGAGACTGGTCATAGAAGTCAATCGGTTTCGTGTCCATAGTCTGAATAATGGAGACCATCGGCGGCGTCAGCACGTCCAGGCGCAGCTTCTTCTCGTGTACGATAGCGCGGAATTCGCGGATATCCATTGACCCACCAAAGATGCGCAAAACCTCACGCTTGGGCGCGGAGCGTATACCGCTGCACGCGCCGGCGGCGATTTCAACATCTTTGCTATAGAGTGAGTTCAACATAGCGTAGCGTTCCCACTGAACGTTGGAATCCAGGCGCTCGTGAAATAGATAGGCTGTGGAGCACTCAGGGCTGCAGAAGTTCCCATACACATACCAGATTGTCTCCTTAATGTCCGACGGTAAGACACAGGGAACTGAATCGAACGGGTGGCAACACCAGTAGCAATAGACATCGGTGCGGTCCGGCAACTTCTGAACACGATTGCTGTCCTGAAACTGAACCATCAGGCGTTCCGAATAGTGAGTCGGTAGCGTACTCTTATAGGGCGCCTCAAAATGGCGCGCATCCTTTATACTCGTCGGCTCAGGTAGCTTCGCAGCAACCGATTCACCGCGGTCCTCGGCACCCAGGAATGAAAGTGTATCCTTCGTATCGTATGGCGCCGGCACAGTGGGGTCGTATTTCGGTGCACCCGCCGACGTCGCCTCCTCCGCCTCAATCTTAGTCGTATTGACCGGAATGTGCGCAATCAGCGGTCGGATTTCAGTCATAAGAGAGCCAACGATTCCATCAGGAGTTACGACGGCTACGACAGCAGGCTTCTTTGAAGCACGAGTCTTCTTGGGTTCAACAATAACATTATCAGAAACAACGATTTCCTTCTTGACGCGCGTACGCTTCTTCGGTTCTTCGCTCATCTTCTATACTTATTTTCGTTCAGTCCGAGCTTTAGGTAGACGTAGTATATCTACAACTTAAAGACGTCTTATATAAGGGAAGCAATGCTGCCCCTAATAGGCATAACTGTTTGTGTTAACTACGCTGATAAATTGGCTACCACTCTTGAGCACAATAGTAAGTTTTTCAAAAAGATCTATGTAGTAACAGACCCAACTGATTTTGATACATTTGATGCAATGAAAACGTATCAAAATGTCGAATTAATTCTGAACGGCGAGGTTCACAAAAATGGGGCACCGTTCAACAAGTCGGCGCTCGTTTTGGCTGGACAGAAAGCAGCCCATGCCGCCTACACGGACAATTGGATTATCTACTTTGACGCCGATACAGTCCTACCCGATAACCTATTTGAAATTATTAGCGCACAACCCTTATCAAAAGACCTTTGTTATCATATGATGCGTCGAGTCTATCTAAAAAAAGAAGACTTTGATTCCGATACAAATTATGGTGAAACACGGGCTGCCGGCTTTTTCCAACTCTATTTTGACAAATCAAAGTTTTATCAACCCTTTTCACGGACAGCCGCCGTATGCGATGACACATTTGAAAAAAAGTTTGGCGGTGTCAAACCAACTCTTCTACCAGGGTTCTGTAAACACTTGGGTCCAAACGGAAAGGATTGGGAGGAGCGCAAGTCACCGTTGTGGGCTTAAATACAACTATCAATAAAACTCATCAGGATGACCTCATTGTGGTCAGAAAAGTATAGACCGCTTCATTTAACAGATGTGCACGGTCATGACAATTTACGAAAGCTGCTCGAGACCGCAGCCAAGAACAAGTGTCGCGGTCTACCACCCCTCATTTTGTACGGTCCGCCTGGTACCGGTAAAACCTCAATCGCGCATGCCTTAGCACTAGACACATATCCCCAGATATCGCCCATTTTATCCTCTCTGTATCTCAACGCCAGCGACGAGCGTTCAATCGAAGTCGTCAGAGAGCGTATCTTCGATTTCGTACGTACACGGTGGCCAGGCATCGAGCGCAAGTTTGTTATCTTTGATGAGGTGGAGACGATGACAGACCAGGCACAGCTTTCGCTCCGTGCTCTCCTCGATGCCGACGACGAAGTGGTTCCGAAACCACTCTATATTTTTCTATGTAACACTCTGTGTCGCGTCCACTCTTCAATTAGGTCGCGCGCGGTTGCCTTTTTCTGTGGTCACCTATCTCCTTCTATTATTAGAAACTCGGTTGAAAGCGTTCTCAAGAGAGAGAAGCGCAAGATAACAAAGGAGAACGTACCCACCGACCTGACACTACAAATCTTGCGTGGAGACCTGCGGCAAATCTACTGCAAGATTCAAACGGGGGATAATATCAACGAGTGGGAGACCTGGATTCTGCGTTTAGCTAAACGTAAAGCACTGGGCTCGCAGATGATTTGGGAGGATGGTCTGTGTAAAATGCCAATTGCTGTTTTGTGTAGAAATGTGCTTCTCTGGCTAGACATGAATAATTATTTAGACAACGCTGCTCTATTTATTGACGCAGTATATAAG
>Ga0209188_1000550_pt1 | contig 35622 bp, 31 predicted proteins | sample C_130625_EF_Meta_FD_187307 | JGI IMG/M metagenome (GOLD analysis project Ga0209188, IMG submission 187307) | Freshwater microbial communities from Lake Croche, Canada to study carbon cycling - C_130625_EF_MetaG (SPAdes) (version 2) | ecosystem: Environmental > Aquatic > Freshwater > Lake...
CAAAAGCGTGCTGAAACCGATATACAAAAATTCACAGATAAACATATTACTGACATTGACAAATTAATTGCTGCTAAAGAGCAAGAAATCATGGCTGTTTAATTGAACATCACATGTTGAAGCAACGTATCAGCACTGCAGTTCTTCTTTTATTAATTTTTTTACCTGCATTGTTCTCCCCTGGAGCAGAGAGTTTGGGGATTATTGGGTTAGTGCTAATTTTTGCCGCTGCTTGGGAATGGGGGCGGTTAAATGATCTTGGATTTACAAAAGCATTTTTGTTAAGTATTATTTGTTTTGTCCTTTGTGTGTCGCTTTGGATATTAGGAATAGCAGGAAAACAAGCTGAAATATTCTGGTTACTGATAGCCATATTATGGATATTTATTTCATTTTATTTTTTTAAAAATGGGATAGAAGGTTGGAAAAAAATCCACATAATAATTAGAAATAGCATGGGAGTTCTTTTACTGACTTCTGCAGGTTTGGCATTATTTCAGGCTAAATTGATAGGAACTTCTTTTCTAACTTCGGTGCTCTTGCTTGTATGGGCTGCAGATATCGGTGCGTATTTTATAGGTAGGCGTTGGGGTCAAAATAAACTAGCTCCATCAATCAGTCCAGGAAAAAGTGTAGAGGGATTGATTGGTGGCATTGTTTCGGTTTGGTGCCTAGCAATTGTTTGGTTAAGTTTAAATAAAATATTTGCATCAATGAATGACAATATTTTCAGTATGTTGTTGAGGCATGGATGGGTATCGATGTTGATTGGTTTGACATTCCTTACTTTGATGAGTGCAGCGGGCGATTTATTTGAATCTTTGATAAAGCGAAGTGCGGGAAAGAAAGACAGTAGTCAACTGTTACCAGGCCATGGTGGTGTACTAGACCGAATAGATGCGTTACTGCCTGTGTTGCCATTGTCAATCCTTTTATCAATGGCACAACCGATATGAAAAAACAAATTACAGTTTTGGGATCTACTGGTTCGATAGGAGTGAATACGCTTGATGTAATTTCAAGCCACTTAGATAAATTTTCTGTATTTGCTTTGACCGGTGCTAAACAAGTTGATTTAATGTTAAAGCAATGTGCAAAGTTTCATCCGAAGTTTGCAGTGATGGTCGATGCTGATGCAGCTCGACTTTTAGAAAATAAAATATCAGCAGAAAATTTATCTACCCATGTGTTGAGTGGATCTGAGGCTTTGATACAGGTAGCAAGTGACGACCGAGTGGATATGGTGATGGCAGCTATCGTAGGTGCAGCAGGACTTCCATCATGCATGGCCGCAGCAAGTGCTGGTAAACGTTTGTTACTCGCAAATAAGGAAGCTTTGGTTGTTGGCGCTGAATTGTTTATGGAGTCAGTTAAAAGAGGTGGCGCTAAGCTGCTTCCTATTGATAGTGAGCATTCTGCAATTTTTCAATCTTTACCTGAAAACCCCATGACTTGGCAAAAAGTCGTAAATAAAATTATTTTGACTGCTTCAGGCGGGCCATTTCGGCAAAAACTATTGCATGAATTGAAAGATGTCACTCCACAAGAGGCTTGTGCTCACCCAAACTGGGTCATGGGAAAGAAAATATCGGTTGATTCCGCAACCATGATGAACAAAGCCCTAGAGGTGATTGAAGCCAAATTTTTATTTGATTTGGCTCCTGCACAGATAGAAGTAATAATTCACCCGCAAAGCATTATTCATTCAATGGTTGAATTCATTGACGGATCTATTGTTGCTCAATTGGGTACGCCTGATATGCGGATGCCAATTTCTTATGGTTTGGCGTGGCCAAATAGAATTTCAAGTGGCTCTGCAAATATTGACTTTAGGTTAACCTCACAAATGAGCTTTGAGTCTATGGAGTCATTGGATCATAAACACCGGTTCCCCGGCCTGTCGTTAGCTTGGGAAGTGCTTGCCGGACCGGCTGGGATGACCGCTGTGCTTAATGCCTCCAATGAAGTTGCAGTCGATCTGTTTCTGAGCCAGAGAATCAGATTTGATCAAATACATGATGTAAATTTGACTGTATTGTCATTACCTCCTCCAGCGAAGCCAAAAAACCTGGAGGATTTACTTAACATTGACATTGAAACCCGCATTCTTGCGATAGAAAATGCTAAAAAATTACCCTCTTTCAAATGAAGATGCCGTACAAATTTTCAGTATTTGAATCAACATGGTTTGCCTGATGTATTATTCGTTATGCACCAAAATTTAGTTGGTTATTTTGAATTCAAAATTGCCATCTTTTCCGCCGATTTTTTATTGGTTGAGATTATCAAACTTGAAACAATCTTTCAATCCTGAGCATTCAGATTAAACTGTCATTCACATATGAAATTTATCTCGCTTTCCTTTATGCTGAATATTTCAAGAGCACTGTTAATCTATTTGTGCTCTTTGCATGTTGCTGTTGCTGTTGAGCCTTTTCAAGTCCAAGATATCCGAATGGAAGGTTTGCAACGTGTTGAACCAGGAAATGTTCTTGCTACCTTACCTTTTAAAGTTGGAGATAACTACACTGATGACAAGGGTACGCTTGCGATTAGAAATCTTTTTGCATTAGGGCTTTTTAAGGATGTCAGGATAGAACTGAAAAGCAATGTCGTCATAGTCGTGGTTGAAGAACGACCTTTAATTTCTGCCATCAATTTCGTTGGAATTAAGGAGTTTGAAAAAGACACCTTAAAGAAAGCACTCAAAGATATTGGACTTTCTGAAGGAAGGCCCTACGACAAAGCAATGACTGACAGGGCTGAACAAGAGTTAAAGCGCCAATATATAAATCGTAGTTTGTATGCTGCAGAAATCGTCACAACAGTAGCACCTTCTGAGCGTAATAAGGTAAATCTCAACTTCACTGTGATTGAGGGCGATGTTTCCAAAATAAAAGAATTTAAAATTATCGGTAACAAAGCATTTGATCAATCAACAATAATGGATCAAATGGACTTATCTGAACCAAATTACATGTCTTGGTACACGAAATCAGATCGGTATTCGCAAGCAAAATTAAATGCCGATCTAGAAAATATCAAATCCTTTTATCTTTCAAGAGGATATTTGGAGTTTAGAGTTGAATCTACACAAGTTGCTATATCACCCAATAAGCAAGATATAAGTATCACTATAAATATTACAGAGGGTTCTAGATTTGTAGTTAGCTCTATTGAATTAGAAGGCTTTTATTTAGGCAGAGACAATGAATTTAAATCTCTGGTTTCCATTAAACCTGGACTTGCTTACAACATCACGGATGTTGTAGAAACCAGCAAAGCATTTGCCGAATACTTTGGAAAATTTGGTTTTGCATTCGCAAAAATTGAACCGCGTACTGAGATAGATAGACAAACCAATCAGGTAAAGATCTTCTTACAAGCGGATCCTTCTAGACGTGCTTATGTTCGTCGTATCAATATTTCTGGTAACGAAAAAACAAAAGACGAAATTATTCGCCGTGAATTTCGCCAAATGGAGTCATCATGGTACGACGGCGACAAAATCAAATTATCAAGAGACCGCATTGACCGCTTGGGTTACTTTACTGACGTAGCGATTGATACCCAAGAAGTTCCGGGTTCCCCCGATCAAGTAGATATTAATCTTAAGATTATTGAAAAACCCACTGGCGCATTGCAATTGGGTGCTGGATTTTCATCATCAGAGAAATTTTTTCTTTCGTTTGGTATCAGTCAAGAAAATTTCTTTGGGACTGGGAATTCCTTGGGAATACAAATAAATACCAGCAAGTACAACAAACTTTATCAAATCAGTACTACTGATCCTTATTTTACTGAGGATGGTGTTTCTAGAACGCTTAATTTCTACGATCGAAATTTGCGACCCTACTCAGCTTCCAGCACTTATTACAATATTACTTCCAAGGGACTGGGTGTAAATTTTGGAGTGCCTGTTGCTGAAATAGATACAGTATTCGTCGGGATTGCATACGACGAAACATACGTATCTTCTGGTACGGGATTACCATCTACATATAAGATTTATCAAGGAATAAATACCAACTCTCTCCCCTTAACTGTCGGCTGGGCAAGAGATAGCAGAGACAGTATGCTGGCTCCAAATAAAGGTAAATTATTTAGACTTAACTCAGAAGTTGGTGCCTTCGGTGACACAAGATACTATAAAAATTCAGGTCAGTACCAACAATATTGGCCGCTAACACGCAAATATACCTTGGCTGTCAATGCTGAGCTAGGTTTAGGTGCTGGTTATGGGGGACATCCTTACCCCGTATTCAAGAATTTTTACTCAGGTGGACTGGGTTCAGTGAGAGGCTATCAGCAGAACTCACTTCAGACAGCAAAAATGTATTCGAAATACTATGATTATTCCACCGGTGGCGCTAAGAAAATTCTCCTAAATACAGAATTTTTAATGCCTTTCCCAGGCGTTGGTACTGATAAAACACTGCGTTTGTTTACCTTTATTGATGTCGGTAACGTATACAGTTATGAAGAATCTATTGATTTAAGTCAATTAAGAAGTTCGGCCGGTGTTGGCTTAAGTTGGGTCTCGCCGGTCGGTCCGTTAAGGTTTGCTTTTGCCAAGCCAATAAAGCGCTTTGATAACGATAGAATGCAAACCTTTCAATTCCAAATTGGGACGGCTTTCTGATGAGATTTCTTTCACTTCGCACGCTATGGATTTGTGTTTTTGGTATTGCTTCACTAAATTTGTTGCATGCTGAAGATTTCCGTGTAGGCTTTATAAATACCGATAGAATTTTTCGAGAAGCTAATACAGCAAAGGTAGCCCAAACCAAGCTTGAACAAGAGTTCTCTAAAAGAGAAAAAGAATTGGTTGATTTTGGTAATTCTTTGAAATCAAATTCTGAAAAGCTTGAAAGAGATTCACCCACACTCTCTGACACTCAACGTTCTGCGCGTCAAAAGCAATTGGCTGAACAAGACCGAGAGTTTCAGCGTAAAAGACGTGAATTTCAAGAAGATTTGAATGCCCGTAAAAACGAAGAATTGCAGCAAGTGCTTGAAAAGGCAAATAAAGTAGTCAAGCAAGTGGCTGAGTCTGAAAAATACGATTTGATTTTGCAAGAGGCTGTCTACATTAATCCCAAGCACGATATCACTGACAAGGTGCTCAAAGTCATCAACAGCGGTAAGTGATGGCGTGGTATCGCACAAGCTAGGTTTTTTTGTTGAAAGATTAGGCGGCCAATTAATTGGTTCGCCGGATCTTGAAATTTACGGCTTGGCTCCTTTATCTAATGCAACTGATGGAGACATCAGTTTTTTAAGTCACCCTCGCTACATTTCACAACTTCAAAACAGCAAGGCAACTTGTGTTGTTATTGCAAGTGCGCATGAAGAAATTGCTAAGCATCGTGGCTCATATATTCTTTGTGACAATCCTTATGTTTATTGGGCTAAGTTGACACAGCTTTGGGCAACAAGCATTAAGTCCAAACCTATTCAGTATATACATCCCACAGCAGTGATCGATCCAAGCGCAGAGGTTGATCCTACGGCTATTATTGGTCCGCTGTGTGTCGTTGAGGCGGGAGCACGAATAGGTCCTGGTACTTGGTTGAAATCTGGTGTCACTGTGTCAAGTGGGTGCGAAATTGGTAGCCATTGCATATTACATCCAGGTGTTGTGATTGGCGCTGATGGATTCGGATTTGCTTTAGACAATCAACAATGGATAAAGGTTGAGCAATTGGGCGCGGTTGTGATTGGCGATTTTGTTGAGATAGGTGCCAATACCTGCATAGACCGCGGCGCAATAGAAGATACTGTCATTGAAGATGGTGTCAAGCTAGATAACCTGATTCAGATTGGGCACAATGTGCATATTGGTAAACACACTGCCATGGCGGGTTGCGCCGGAATTGCTGGGAGTGCAAAGATCGGTGCGTATTGCACCATTGGTGGTGGAGCTGCGATTTTGGGGCATTTAGAAATTACTGATAACGTTCATATTTCAGCATTTTCACTGGTAAGTCACTCCATATTAAAGGCAGGTACCTACAGTGGTGTCTTTCCAATAGATGAAAATTTAAAATGGCAAAAAAATGCTGCAAGCCTTCGACAACTTTCATCATTGCGCGAACGGATAAAGTTTTTAGAAAAAAATAACAATTCATCAAGTTAATATTTATGGACATACATCAAATTTTAAAATTATTACCGCACAGATATCCTTTTTTGTTGGTTGACAGAGTACTCGAGTTAGAAAAGGGAAAGTCTATTGTTGCGATTAAAAATGTAACGATCAATGAACCATTTTTTAATGGTCATTTTCCCCACAGACCCGTCATGCCAGGTGTGCTAATGTTGGAGGCCTTGGCTCAAGCGGCAGCTTTACTGTCCTTTGAAACCCTTGATATGGTTCCAGATGAAAAAGTCATTTATTATTTTGCTGGCATTGATTCTGCTCGATTTAAACGACCTGTAGAACCTGGTGATGTGCTTACTCTCATGGTTGAACTTGACCGAATGAAAGCTGGTATTTTTAAATTCAAAGCCAAAGCCATGGTTGAAGATGAATTGGCTGTTGAAGCTGAATTGATGTGTACGATGCGCCGCATTGACTGAGAGAAATATGGCTCAAATTCATCCAACCTCATTGATTGATTCTGCTGCAGAATTAGACAGTTCAGTGATTGTGGGACCTTTTACGACCATTGGTCCAGATGTACGTATCGGGTCAGGTACAAAAATCGGTTCACATTGTGTGATTGAGGGAAAAACCACTATTGGATCTGACAATACGATTTTTCAATTTAATTCGTTGGGTGGCATACCTCAAGATAAAAAATATGCTGGTGAACCTTGCGAACTGGTGATTGGCGATAGAAACACCATCAGAGAGTTTTGTACCTTCAATATTGGTACGGTAAACGATAAAGGTGTGACTCGTTTGGGTAATGACAACTGGATCATGGCCTATGTTCATTTGGCACATGACTGTCAAATAGGCAGCCACACAATTTTTGCAAACAGTACCCAATTAGCCGGACATGTCCATGTAGGTGATTGGGCAATTTTAGGTGGCTTTACGGTTGTGCATCAATTTTGTCGTATTGGTTCACATAGTTTCACGGCAATGAATTCACTATTGTTCGCTGACTTACCACCTTTTGCAATGTGCCAAGGACAACCCGCTAAAGTTCGCTCAATGAACTATGAGGGTTTAAAGCGTCGGGGGTTCACGTCAGAACAAATAAAAGTTGTGAAATCTATGCATAAAGCACTGTACCGTAGCGACTTTTCATTGAATGAGTCAATCAATGAAATCAAAAAATTAGCTGAACAAAATTTTGAAACACAGTCTGTTGTTTCTACCATGCTCGATTTTTTAATATCAGTTCCACCTGAACACGGAATAATGCGTTGAGTCCACTCTCAAGCAGAACGGAAAACCTTAAAGCTCCTCATGTTTCTATGGTTGCAGGAGAAACATCAGGTGATTTACTCGCTTCACTTTTAATTCCTGAGATTAAAAATAGGTGGCCAGATATACAAATGTCTGGGATTGGTGGCCCCAAAATGATTGCTCATGGATTTCAGTCTAAATGGCCCATGGAGAAACTTTCTGTTCGTGGCTATGTTGAAGTACTGAAACACTACAGAGAACTCGTCCAAATTCGCACGGCTTTACTCACTCAACTAATTAAATATCCACCTGACCTATTTATTGGGATAGATGCACCTGACTTTAATTTGGACTTAGCGTATGAATTGCGTAAAAGGAGAATTCCAACTATTCAATTTGTATGTCCTTCTATCTGGGCTTGGCGGGCGGACCGAGTAAAAAAAATAAAAGCCAGCATAGACCATGTGTTGTGCATATTTCCCTTTGAAACCAAAATTTTGGCCGAAGCCGGTATTTCTTCTACATTTGTAGGCCATCCATTAGCAAATTTAATACCGATACAACCTGATAAAAATTTAGCACGTCAGGGCTTGGGACTTCAAACAGATGATGTTGTGGTTGTCATTCTTCCCGGAAGTAGGAGAGACGAAATTCACCAAATGGCACCAAGATTTTTGAAAGCTATAGAAATTCTTCAGAAAGTACAACCTCATATCATTCCTATTTTGCCAATAGCTCCTGGAATGGAGATCTTTCTTACAAAGTACATAAAGAATTTCCCGTTGATTCGAAACTTAAAAATATTCAATGGGAAAAGTCACGAATGCATGGCAGCTGCTGACGTTGCAATGGTTGCTAGTGGGACAGCGACCTTGGAAACAGCTTTATTTAAGTGTCCAATGGTTATTTCTTACGCAATGCCATGGTTAAGCTGGCAAATTACACAAACTAAACGATTGCAACCATGGGTTGGATTGCCAAATATATTATGTGGAAATTTTGTAGTCCCTGAATTTTTACAGACTGATGCTACGCCTAAGGCAATTGCAAATGGCATATTACATTGGCTAGACAATCCAAATGCAATAGCGCATCTCAAGGATATATTTTTAAAAATGCATAAAGATTTACGCCTCGACACACCTAGAGTAGCTAGAAATGCAATTGAAAAATTCCTTGAACGTTAAACAAGTGCCATTGAATTGGGATGTCCCAACATTAATAGCTGGCGTTGATGAAGCTGGTAGGGGACCATTGGCGGGTCCCGTGTTTGCAGCAGCAGTAATTCTTGATGATTTATTACCAATCGCAGGACTTACAGATTCAAAAAAATTAAGTTCAAACAAAAGAGAAAAACTGTACGATGAAATCAGAGCCAGATCTTTATGCTTCAGCGTAGCCCAAGCCTCAGTAGAAGAAATAGACAGACTAAATATTCTTCAGGCAACTTTGCTAGCAATGCAACGTGCTATTGCTGGGTTGAGACTAAAACCGGGGAAAGTTTTGATAGATGGTAATCGCTTGCCTGTTATAGATATTGTGGCTGAAGCAATTGTCAAGGGCGATACTAAAGTGCCTTGTATTTCAGCAGCATCTATCTTGGCTAAAGTTGAACGTGATTTGTGGTGTCATTCTATCGATAACGAATTTCCAGAGTATGGATTTGCTAAGCATAAAGGCTATGGCACTGCACAGCATTTACAGGCTTTATCTACTTACGGACCTATTTCTTTGCATAGACAAAGCTTTGCGCCGGTTGCTCAATCGGTGAAAAAAACTACTCAGGTTTAAGAATATGGTTGTGACAACGATAACTTCAAAAGAGAATCCTCTTTACAAACGCTTACGTTTAGCGCTTAGAGATAACTCAGCATACAAAACAGATAAATTTTTCTGGATAGAGGGTGAAAACCTTTGTCTTTCAGCCATAGAAAAGGGTTGGCATTTCAAGGAATTAGTTTTGCTCGAAGATGTGGTGCCAGCCAAACTGGAATTTTGGCAAACATTTGCAGACCACATTTATACTTTGCCACGAAGCTTACTGACCGGATTAAGTCAATTACCCTCTGCAGCTTGGATATTGGGATCCCTTTCCCTTCCTTTGTCTTTTGCAATTGATTCAACTCAGCCCGTAGTTGTTCTTGATCAAATCCAGGATCCTGGTAATGCAGGTTCAATCATTCGATCTGCAGCTGCTTTTGGTTTTAAACAAGTCATTACTACTCCCGGTTCTGTTTCATTGTGGTCGGACAAAGTTGTCCGTGCTGGGATGGGCGCTCATTTCAGCGTGCAGTTAACTGAATCTGTTGATATTTCATATCTTATTGGTATGTCTATACCTGTAATGTTGACAGACTCACACGATGGAGAATTCCTGCATGAGTTAACCAGTAAGAGATTACTGCCAGGTAGTTGTTTATGGGTTTTTGGGCACGAGGGCAGAGGCGTGAATGCAAACTGGCCATCCGATACAGTTCGTAGGATAAGAATTGCACAACCTGGTGGTCAGGAATCACTCAATGTCGCAGCTGCTGCAGCCATATGTTTACATGCACATGCATCTCAAAGAATATAGAAGTTCTAGATGAACTTATCCTAAGTCAAGAGGGATATAATGAAATACTTTTTACACCAACAGTACGCCCTTAGCTCGAAATAAAGCCATTCCCCTTGCATAACATCCAATGAGAGTGCATCTCTCGCGTCAAGGGCGTCACCGAATCTCGGAGATCTGAGTGCTTTTGACTCTTCAGGGAAATCGCCCTCCCGCTATATTGGCTTTATCTGACGGAACTGTATTCTTGGGCCAGTCTATTGGCCACCATGGAAAAACCGTCGGGGAGCTGGTATTCAATACTTCAATGACTGGCTATCAGGAAATTTTGACCGATCCTAGCTATAGCCAACAACTGGTTACGCTTACCTACCCACACATTGGTAATTACGGCGTGAACGCAGAAGACAGTGAGTCCTCTCAAATTTTTGCTGCTGGCTTAATTATTAAAAATCTTCCTTTGATGCATTCCAATTTCAGAGCTAGCAATGATCTTGCTTTTTTCTTGAAATCTCAACAGACAGTCGCTATCTCAGACATCGATACTCGGATGTTGACGAGGTATTTGCGTGAAAACGGCACACAAAATGCAACTATTGAAAGTGTTCCGCATGGTTTTGAAGTCACAGAAGCTTTCATCAAGAACGCTATTGACAACGCAAAAAATGCTCCCTCAATGAATGGTTTGGATCTGGCTTCAAAAGTTACGGTAACTGAAAATTATTCGTGGACTGAGACTGAATGGGAGCTTGGCCAAGGGTATGGAAAATTGGAAAGCCCTAAGTTCAATGTTGTAGCTTATGATTTCGGCGTTAAAAAAAATATACTTCGTATGCTTGCACAGCGTGGTTGCAGTATCACAGTAGTCCCAGCCAAAACCTCTGCAGAGGATGTTTTGAAATTAAAGCCTGATGGGGTTTTTCTATCCAATGGTCCTGGCGATCCTGGCCCATGCAGTTACGCCATCAAGGCAACGCAAAGTTTATTGAATCAAAAAATACCTATATTTGGCATTTGTTTAGGACATCAAATCCTCGCATTAGCCTGCGGTGCGAGCACATACAAAATGAAATTTGGTCATCATGGCGCCAATCATCCTGTCAAAGATTTGCATACATCTCGAGTTTCAATAACCAGCCAAAATCATGGTTTTGCAGTAGATGAGAAATCTTTACCTGCCCATATTAAAACTACTCACGTCAGTCTTTTTGATGGTAGTTTGCAGGGGCTGGAATTGATTGGGCAACAAGCCTTCAGTTTTCAAGGGCATCCAGAGGCATCACCTGGCCCGCACGATATTGGTTATTTATTTGACCGTTTTATTCATTCAATGGCGGTGTCTCAGCATGCCTAAGCGTACCGATATAAAAAGCATTCTGATTATTGGCGCTGGCCCTATTGTGATTGGGCAGGCGTGTGAGTTTGATTACTCAGGGGTTCAGGCGTGCAAGGCTTTGCGTGAAGAGGGATACAAGGTAATTTTGATCAATAGTAATCCTGCAACTATCATGACTGACCCTGATACCGCAGATGTTACTTATATAGAACCAATCACATGGCCGACTGTAGAAAAAATTATTGCAAAAGAAAAACCAGACGCAATTTTGCCAACCATGGGAGGTCAAACGGCATTAAATTGCGCACTTGATCTGTGGCATAACGGAATTTTGGAAAAGTATTTGGGTGCAAATACTGGAAAGCCTGTTGAGTTGATCGGCGCTTCCCCTGAGGCAATTGATAAAGCAGAAGATCGTTTGAAGTTCAAAGATGCAATGACCAAAATCGGTCTTGGCTCTGCACGATCTGGTATTTCTCATTCTCTTGATGAGGCTTGGGCAGTTCAAAAAACTGTTGGATTCCCAGTAGTTATTCGTCCTAGTTTTACCTTAGGTGGAACGGGCGGTGGTATTGCATATAACGCAGAAGAGTTTGAGGTTATTTGTAAGCGTGGATTAGAAGCCTCTCCAACCAGTGAATTACTTATTGAAGAATCACTTCTTGGATGGAAAGAATATGAAATGGAAGTCGTCAGAGATCAAGCCGATAACTGCATTATTGTTTGCTCAATTGAAAACCTGGATCCGATGGGTGTCCATACAGGCGATTCAATCACGGTAGCTCCTGCACAGACATTGACTGATAAGGAATATCAGATCATGCGAAACGCCAGTCTTGCTGTATTGCGTGAAATTGGAGTAAGCACTGGTGGTTCAAATGTTCAATTTTCAATCAATCCTGTTGATGGTCGAATGATTGTGATTGAAATGAATCCGCGTGTTTCCAGATCCTCTGCATTGGCATCTAAAGCGACAGGATTTCCAATAGCTAAAGTTGCGGCGAAATTGGCAATTGGATTTACTTTGGATGAGTTACGCAATGACATCACTGGAGGTGCCACTCCTGCGAGTTTTGAGCCAAGTATTGACTACGTAGTAACAAAAATCCCACGTTTTGCTTTTGAGAAATTCCCCACTGCTGACAGCAGATTAACCACCCAAATGAAGTCAGTTGGCGAGGTCATGGCCATCGGTCGAACTTTCCAAGAGTCTTTTCAAAAGGCGCTTCGCGGTCTAGAGGTCGGCGTTGATGGAATGAACGAAAAAACGCAAGACCGAGAGGTTTTAGAAAAAGAACTAGGTGCTCCTGGCCCAGACCGTATTTGGTATGTGGGAGACGCTTTTGCAATGGGAATGAGTGTTGATGAGGTTTTTTCTCTGACACGTATTGATCCTTGGTTTCTTGTTCAGATTGAAGATATTGTCAAAATTGAGTTAGAGCTAGAAAAGCATCAGTTATCAGATATCTCAGCGATAGAGTTGCGTCAGTTAAAACAAAAAGGTTTTTCAGATAGAAGGCTTGCTAAGCAATTGAAGACCAGTGAGAAAGCTGTTCGTGAAGCACGTATAACTTTAGGAATTCGACCTGTATACAAGCGTGTTGATACTTGTGCAGCAGAGTTTTCGACAAATACAGCTTATATGTATTCGACTTATGAAACGCAATGTGAATCGTTGCCTTCCGACAAGAAAAAAATTATTGTTCTTGGCGGTGGTCCAAATCGAATCGGTCAGGGTATTGAATTTGACTATTGTTGTGTGCATGCAGCATTGGCCATGCGCGAGGATGGATATGAAACTATCATGGTCAACTGTAATCCTGAGACAGTATCTACAGACTACGACACCAGTGATCGACTATATTTTGAACCATTGACACTTGAAGATGTGCTCGAAATTGTTGATAAAGAAAAACCTGTTGGTGTGATTGTTCAATATGGTGGACAAACACCATTGAAGTTGGCTTTAGGCCTAGAGGCTCTAGGCGTTCCGATTATTGGAACTTCTCCAGATATGATTGATGCAGCAGAGGATAGAGAGCGCTTCCAGCAATTGCTTCATTCTCTAGGATTGCGCCAACCTCCAAATGCAACAGCACGTACTGAGGAAGAAGCTCTTTTGAAAGCTTCTGAATTAGGATACCCACTTGTGGTTCGTCCAAGTTACGTTCTTGGCGGAAGGGCCATGGAAATCGTTCACGAACAAAGAGATCTTGAACGTTACATGCGAGAGGCTGTCAAAGTCAGCAATGAATCTCCTGTTCTACTTGACCGTTTTTTAAATGATGCCATTGAATGCGATGTGGATGCCATTTGTGACGGCCAAATGGTATTTATTGGTGGCGTGATGGAGCACATTGAGCAGGCTGGTGTACATAGCGGGGACTCAGCTTGTTCATTACCGCCTTATTCACTTTCAAATGTGACTATTGATGAATTGAAAAGACAAACCACTGAAATGGCGCATGGATTAAAAGTTGTTGGTTTGATGAATGTTCAATTTGCAATTCAAAAAATCAACGGTGAAGATATTATTTATGTTTTGGAGGTCAACCCAAGAGCAAGCCGAACTGTTCCGTTTGTAAGTAAAGCCACTGGGATTCAATTAGCAAAAGTTGCTGCACGTTGCATGGTTGGTCAGAGTCTTAAATCACAAGGCATTACAAAAGAAATTATTCCTCCCTACTTCAGTGTCAAGGAAGCTGTTTTCCCCTTTGTTAAGTTTCCTGGTGTTGACACCATTCTTGGGCCTGAGATGAAATCCACTGGAGAGGTGATGGGCGTGGGAGTTACTTTTGGTGAAGCATTTGTGAAAAGCCAACTAGGCGCTGGGACTAAGTTGCCCCGCCCAACTGATTCAATCCGGAAAGTCTTCTTAACTGTGAAGAATACAGATAAAAACCGGGCTGTAGAAGTTGCACGAAATCTTTACGCATATGGATTCGAAATCGTAGCGACAAAAGGAACCGCTGCTGCTATTCTTGCCGCTGGTATTCCTGTATCAGCTGTCAATAAAGTTACTGAGGGTCGTCCTCATGTTGTGGATATGATCAAAAACAATGAAATTGCCCTTGTCGTCAACACTGTAGAAGAGCGGCGTAATGCGATTGCAGATTCACGGCAGATAAGGATTTCTTCTCTCTTGGCACGCGTCACAACATTTACGACAATAGCTGGTGCTGAAGCCGCTGTTCAAGGAATGAAGTACCTTGATAATTTGGATGTATATTCATTACAAGATTTGCATCTTAGATTGCATTCTTGATTCTTTATCACTTTCAAAATTTCTAACATGGCAACCATTCCCATCACTAAATTAGGTTCTGAAAAGCTCAAGCAAGAACTCCACACCTTGAAAACTGTGGACAGACCTTGGGTAATTAATGCAATTGCTGAAGCTCGTGCCCAAGGTGATTTGAGTGAAAACGCCGAGTACGACGCAGCCAAGGATCGCCAAGGATTTATTGAAGGGCGTATCCAAGAAATTGAAAGTAAATTATCTATGTCTCAAATCATCGACCCAACCGCACTAGACGCTGGTGGTAAGGTGGTTTTTGGTGCCACTGTAGAACTTCAAGATGAAAATACAGATGAAACTGTAAAGTATCAGATAGTTGGTGAGGATGAGGCCGATTTAAAGCTCGGCCTCATCAACATCAGCAGTCCTATTGCCAGAGCCTTGATAGGAAAAGAAGAGGGCGATTTAGTCAGCGTTCAGGCGCCAGGTGGTGTCAGAAATTACGAAATCATTAAGGTCTCTTACATTTGAAACTTAAATCTGATTTTTCTTTTTAATTGATTTTTGTTTTGGCTTGGCTCGCTTGACCTGACCGCCCGCTGCCAGCCTTTGATTCCCTAGGATGGTGACTCTTTTCATTTCTGGTCTTTGACCACCCCTGCTGCTGTATTTGAGAACTTTGAATTCTCGCGGACCTGGCATTTTTTCTTGATCAGATTTCTTTTCTTTTTCAGGTTGGGGTCTCCAAAAAACTAACAATTTACCAATGTGCTGAATAGCTGCAGCATTATGTTGATTTGCAAGATCATGAAATATGGATTCTCTTTGTATCCGATCATCACCAAGTACTCTGACTTTGATCAGTCCATGAGAATTTAACGCACTATCAATTTCTTTGGAAACAGATGGAGTCACTCCATCATTACCAATCATGACAACTGGGTCAAGATGGTGAGCGTTTGCTCGGTGAACTTTTCGTTCTGAGGGTGTAAGTTGAATTGCTGGCATGCAGGTATTATCTTCTTTGTTTAAGGGTTATCAATTGAAAGTCAAAACACAAAGTAAAAAAGTAAATAAGTCTTGGTTAAATGACCATGTCAATGATCCCTATGTCAAGTTGGCTAAAAAAGAGGGTTACAGGGCCCGTGCTGCCTATAAGTTAAAAGAAATGGATGAGTCCTTAAACCTACTGAAGCCCGGGATGGTGGTCGTAGATCTTGGAAGCTCGCCCGGCGCTTGGAGTCAGTATTTAAGGAGAAAAATGGCTCCTGAGGGGGCTGCAAGTGGTGAACTTGGAGCCACTCTGATTGCTCTAGATTTATTACCCATGGAGCCTATTGAGGGGGTCCAATTTATACAAGGTGATTTCAGAGAGCCTGAAGTTTTGCAACAGCTTAATCTTTGCTTAGATGGAAAGATTGTGGATGTAGTTGTGTCTGATATGGCGCCCAATTTATCTGGTGTTGAATCTGCTGATGCGGCAAGAATGACGCATCTGGTGGAATTGGCTGTTGAATTTTGCCAAGCTCAAATGAAAAAGGATGGGACCTTGATAGTGAAGGTGTTTCACGGAAGCGGTTATAGCCAGTTAGTTAAGCTATTTAAGCAAACATTCAAAGTCGTGAAGCCGTTCAAACCTAAAGCCAGTAGGGATAAATCTTCAGAAAATTTCTTGGTTGGCATGGGATTAAAGTAGGGACTTATAAAATATTTATTGCAATAAGTGTTTGATTCGACAGCGCTAAGCGCATCTGCCTCCTTTGCAAAGAATTCACTTGTTTCAAATGGGGATCAGTTTCCTGAATTCGGATTCACAGACTTTAAAAAACGAGTAGTTTGATTTTTCTATGAAGTTCTAACAACTTGTAGTTGTATTTGAATGCTTTATAGAATATTTTGGTATTATAAAAACCAATATTAAAATGGTATTTAATTAAATTTGTCAAAATGTCTCTAAAACCGTACTGGGTTCAGGGCGCAAACAGATTAAATCAATGTTTATGGCTTGAAAAGCCTAAAATAGTCTCAAACTGTTTGTAGGCATCTCGCTTGCACTTTACTTTCTGGAGTTCGCATTGAACAACCCCTGGTTTTCTAAAATAGCCGTATGGCTCGTGATTGCTTTGGTGCTATTCACTGTGTTTAAGCAATTTGACACGCGTGGCCAGGCCGGAAATGGTTATCTTGCATATTCTGACTTTCTTGAGGAAGTCAGGGGAAAAAGAATCAAATCAGCGACTATTCAAGAAGGCCAGGGTGGTACAGAGATCATTGCCACCACTACTGACGACCGTAAAGTTCGCACTAATGCAACTTATTTAGACCGTGGTTTGGTTGGCGACTTGATTGCAAATAATGTCAAATTTGATGTCAAGCCCCGTGAGGAAGGGTCGCTACTTATGACCTTATTGGTCAGCTGGGGCCCCATGCTTTTATTGATAGGGGTTTGGGTTTACTTCATGCGACAAATGCAAGGTGGGGGCAAAGGCGGCGCATTCAGCTTTGGAAAGAGCAAGGCGCGCATGCTTGACGAAAACAATAACACGGTGACCTTTGCAGATGTTGCTGGCTGTGATGAAGCTAAAGAAGAGGTGAAAGAGGTTGTTGATTTTCTTAAAGATCCTCAAAAATTTCAAAAATTAGGTGGACGTATTCCGCGCGGATTGTTGCTTGTTGGCCCCCCCGGCACAGGTAAAACATTGTTGGCTAAAGGAATTGCAGGAGAAGCCAAAGTTCCTTTTTTCAGTATTTCAGGATCTGATTTCGTTGAAATGTTTGTGGGCGTGGGTGCCGCACGTGTTCGAGACATGTTTGAAAACGCCAAAAAAAATGCACCTTGCATTATTTTTATTGATGAAATTGATGCCGTTGGTCGTCAACGTGGCGCTGGTCTCGGTGGCGGTAATGATGAACGTGAACAAACCTTGAATCAAATGCTGGTCGAAATGGACGGGTTTGAAACCAATCTTGGGGTTATCGTGGTTGCTGCTACCAATCGGCCAGATATTTTGGATGCGGCATTGTTGCGCCCGGGCCGTTTTGACAGGCAAGTTTATGTAACTTTGCCTGACATTAGGGGACGTGAACAAATTTTGAATGTTCATATGCGCAAAATCCCCGTTGGTCAGGATGTCTCTCCAAGTGTGATTGCCAGAGGAACACCTGGAATGAGTGGCGCTGATTTAGCAAATTTAACCAATGAAGCTGCGCTGATGGCAGCTCGTCGTAATGCACGCGTGGTTGAAATGCAAGACTTTGAAAAGGCCAAAGACAAGATTTTGATGGGCCCTGAGCGTCGCAGTATGGTCATGCCTGAAGATGAACGTAAAAATACCGCCTACCATGAATCTGGACATGCTTTGATTGGGAAATTAATGCCCAAATGTGATCCCGTCCATAAGGTAACTATCATCCCGCGCGGTCGCGCATTGGGTGTCACTATGAGTCTACCTGCTGCTGACCGCTATAGCTACGATAGAACTTATATGCTTAGTCAAATAAGTATGTTGTTTGGCGGTCGAATTGCTGAAGAAGTTTTTATGAATCAGATGACTACCGGGGCATCAAATGATTTTGAACGCGCAACACAAATTGCCCGCGATATGGTGATGCGTTACGGTATGTCTGAAGCGCTTGGACCTATGGTTTATGCTGAAAATGAAGGCGAAGTTTTTCTTGGTCGGTCCGTAACTAAAACGACCAATATGAGTGAATCGACCATGAAGAAAGTGGATGATGAAGTTAGAAGCATCATTGACGGGCAGTACAACTTAGCTCGACGCTTGATTGAAGACAACGCTGACAAGATGCACGCTATGGCTAACGCATTGATGGAATGGGAAACCATTGACAGTGATCAATTGGATGACATCATGGCTGGACGTCCACCTAGACCTCCAAAGGATTGGACTCCTCGAACACCTTCATCAGGTGATGGTTCAGGTGGGACTCCAGCAGTGCATTCCAATCCTGCGCCTACGACTGCTTAATGGATGTAGAAACAAAAACCAGTGAGGGACTTGTTCCTCGCTTGGGTTTTTGGAAAACTACTCGCTTTAATCTTTCGCTCCATCGGCCTTTGGTGATGGGCATAGTCAATATCACTCCAGATTCTTTTTCCTCCCTAAGTTCTACTGAATTACCTAGTGATGCGTTGCTGAAAGCAGAGTGCTTGTTGCGTGAAGGTGCAGATATATTAGATATTGGCGGTGAATCAACGCGGCCTGGAGCTGTACCGCTATCACACGAGCAAGAATGGCTTCGTATTGAGCCTGTATTGCGAGAGCTTGTAAATTGGCGGATTCCTATTTCTGTGGATACCTACCATTGCGAAAATATGCATAAAGCTTTGGATATGGGTGCAGATATTATTAACGATATCTGGGCGCTGAGGCAGGAAAATTCTCTCAATGTGGTTGCGGGATATAGCTGTGGGATTTGCTTAATGCATATGCACGGTTCTCCAGAAACTATGCAAATAAAACCTATGGCAGATGAGACCATTGAACCTGTATTAGACTTTTTTCGCCAACAAATTCATTTGATTGAAATTAAAGGCGTTGCTAGAAACCGGATTGTTATCGACCCAGGTATTGGTTTTGGAAAAACAGTCACTCAAAATTTTGATATTCTTCAAAAGCAAAAATTGCTATTGGATTTGGGACTTCCTGTCATGGTTGGATGGTCTAGAAAATCATCCCTCGGAAAGATAACCGGATTAGACGTAGATAAAAGATTAATACCAAGCATCGCCGCCGCTGTCTTGGCTGTTGAAAGAGGTGCTCGGATCTTAAGAGTCCATGATGTTGCACAAACAGTTTCAGCCATGGCTGTTTGGCACGCTGCGCCAATGGAATTATAAAAATACATTTCTGGATAAACTTCAATGAAAAGAAAATATTTTGGAACAGATGGAATCAGAGGAACTGTAGGCCACTTTCCTATCACACCAGATTTTTTCTTGAAACTGGCAAATGCCATGGGTCATCAATTGAGAATGACAGAAAAGCGACCCCTGGTAGTCATTGGCAAAGATACGCGAATTTCAGGGTATATGCTCGAGTCTGCCTTGGAGGCCGGTTTCAACTCAGCTGGCGTTGATGTTGTTTTGTTAGGCCCTATGCCAACGCCAGGCGTGGCATATTTAACCAAAGCTTTGAGAGCTAATTTAGGAGTTGTTATCAGTGCCAGTCACAACCCTTATGAAGACAATGGCGTTAAATTTTTCAATGAGCACGGAACCAAACTGGATGATCAATGGGAGGTGTCTGTTGAGCAACGACTGTTGAGTGAGCCTTCGTGGGAAAACTCACAAACGCTTGGCAAGGCAAGAAGACTGGATGATGCCATTGGTAGATATATTGAATTCTGTAAAGGTACTTTTTCGGAAACACTGACTCTCAAGGGCAAAAAAATCGTTGTTGACGCTGCCCACGGTGCTGCTTATATTGCAGCACCCCAAGTATTTAAAGAACTTGGCGCTGAAGTTATATCTATTGGATGTTCACCTGATGGTATAAACATTAATCTTGATGTCGGTGCTACACATCCTGAAGCCTTAATCCAAGCAGTACTTTTACACAACGCTGATTTTGGTGTTGCACTCGATGGAGATGCAGATCGGTTGTTAATGGTTGATCATTCAGGTCGATTATTTAATGGCGATGAGTTGCTATATCTACTTGCCAAAGACCGAGTTCACCAAGGAAATCTAATTTCAGGTGTAGTAGGGACCCAGATGACGAATAAAGGTGTCGAAGAAGCCTTAAAAAAATTAAATATTGAATTGATTCGAACCAATGTAGGGGATAGGTACGTACTAGAAAAATTGATTGAGAATAATTGGATGTTAGGTGGAGAAAGTTCTGGTCATTTATTGATACTTGATAAACATACCACTGGTGATGGACTCATCAGTTGTTTACAAATACTTCAAATATGCTTACGTTCAAAGCAGTTGCTGACGGAGTTGCTTCAGGATGTCTTTTTGTATGTACAGGTAATGATCAATATTAAATTAAAAGATGGCCTAGACTGGCAACACCATGATGCATTTCAACGTGAATGTAAGGCAGTTCAATTGAAATTGGGACATGAGGGAAGGCTGTTAATCAGACCCAGTGGCACTGAGCCTGTTTTGAGAATCATGGTTGAAGCACGTGATTTAATTACTGCACAATCTAACGTCAATCAACTTGCCAAAATACTCAATCAATAATGACTACCTCCGCTTTACAGGTTTTAATCGATAGGGATGAAAGTACTTTATCTTTCAACGAACGTGTGCTTGACATGGCGCGCCGTCCAAATATTCCATTGCTTGAAAGATTGCGTTATTTATGCATTGTCTCCTCTAATCTTGATGAATTTTTTGAGGTTCGTGTTGCTCTTCACCTGCATCAAATTCAAAATAAGAGTTTAAATACACCTTATTCTTTCCATACTTATAAGAAAATCTCAAATTCAGCACAAGCCTTGGTTGAGAAGCAATATAAATTATTTAATGAAGAATTAATGCCGGATCTTTCCCGGCAGGGCATTCGTCTTATTACTTATGATGAGAGAAACAGTGCGCAGCATAAGTGGGTGAAGCAATACTTTGAACAAAATGTCCGACCATTATTGACGCCAGTAAGTTTGGATCCTTCACATCCATTTCCACAAGTTGCCAACAAATCATTGAATTTCATTGTCAGACTGACGGGTAAAGATGCCTTCGGACGTGAGAATGATATTGCCATTGTGAAAGTTCCGAGGTCATTACCGCGAGTAATCAAAATACCTTTGCAAAATGACAGTAGCAACTTTGATATGGTTACTTTGTCCAGTGTGATCAGGGCGCATTTGAAGGACTTGTTTCCCGATAGAAATGTGGGTCAATTTTCTCAATTTCGATTAACTCGAGACTCTGAATTATTGGTAGATGAAGAGGATGCTAAAAATTTAAGAACAGCGCTTCGTCATGGTTTAGAACATCGTCAGTTTGGCAAGCCTGTCAGATTGGAGGTGTCTTCGGGTTGCTCTGACTACCTATCTCAATTCTTATTGCAGCAATTTAAATTACCTGGGGAAGCTCTATATAAAGTGGATGGGCCAGTTAATCTTGTTCGATTAAATCAATTGATTGATCTGGTTAAGCTACCAAAGCTACTTTTTTCTGACTATGAGGCAAGTTTTCCAAAACAGATGCGTGTAGATGAATCTATTTTTCGACAAATCAAAAAAAATGATATTGTGATTCATCAGCCTTTTGAATCTTTCGCGGGTGTTTTAAGTTTTTTGAGAGAGGCAGTTGATGATCCGAATGTTTTAGCAATCAAGCAGACGATTTATCGTACGGGTTCTAATTCAGAGTTAATGGAATTACTTAGAGAGGCAGTAATTAGGGGCAAAGAAGTCACAGTCGTTGTTGAAATAAAAGCTCGCTTCGATGAAGAAGCCAATATTAATTGGGCAGAACGACTTGAATCTGTCGGTGCACAAGTTGTATACGGCGTAGTCGGTCTAAAAACTCATGCAAAGATGCTGTTGATTACAAGACGTGAGGGAAAGAAATTGATGCGATACGCGCATTTGTCTACAGGAAATTACAATGCCAATACGGCAAAACTTTATACAGATATAAGTTATTTAACTGCAAATCTCCAATTAACCTCTGACATTGAACAAGTATTTACACAACTTGCCAGTCAAACAAGAATTGCTCAGCTTAACTATTTATGGCTTGCGCCTTTTGATCTTCAAGATAAATTGATAGAAATGGTTGAAAAAATTTCTAAAGCCAGTATGCATGGCGTCAAAGGACGTATCATTTTAAAAATGAATTCTCTCACTGACGAAAAAATGGCCAAGCAATTAATTTTGGCAGGTCAGCGTGGAGTTGAAATTGATTTGATCGTCAGAGGTGCTTGTATATTGCCAGCGCAAAGACCTGGATTTACCGAAAATATCCGTGTACGTTCGATCATTGGCCGTTTTCTTGAGCACTCTAGGGTCTATTATTTTCGCGCCGGAGAAACCGAGCATTTGTATTTATCAAGTGCGGATTGGATGAATAGAAATATGATGCGACGCATTGAGCTCGCGTGGCCAGTACTAGATAAATCCTTGCGACAAAAAATTATTGATGAATGCTTGGTTGCATATTTGTACGACAACACTGATGCTTGGGATCTACAAGTGGATGGTCGTTATATTCAAAAGCATTTGGAGCCAAGACAAACACCCTTGAGCGCGCAGTCAGAATTGATGAATAGATATCGTCAAGGAAGCTGAAATGGATTTATTACTTTGGCGACATGCTCATGCACTTGATGCATCAATTGGTCAATCCGATTTAGATCGCCCTTTGTCTGCTAAGGGTGAGTCACATGCAAAAAAAATGGCTGACTGGTTGCAAACGCGTTTGCCTAAAGGAACTCATATTCTGTGTAGTCCTGCATTGAGAACACGTCAAACGGTTGACCGAATGAATGTTCCATACACGATTTGTGATGAATTAGCTCCTGACAGTAACGCTTCAAATTTACTCAAGCTTGTTGACTGGTACAGTGAAAATTCTTCTCCATCATTAGTTGTAGCCCATCAACCATTTCTTGCTGATACCGTTTCTTATATTTTTGGGTTGCAGACATCAGAACCTATATCTTTTCGCAAAGGATCTCTGTGGTGGATACGAAGACGTAAACCCACCGACCAAAGAAAAGAGTCTTATTTGTTTACTATCCAAGACCCAGACTTGCTTTAATTAGACTAATTATTATTTATTTCGTATTATTTTTCATACAATTAATTTTATCAGTATGCATTAAGATCGAAACTACTTTTTCAACTCTACCTTCAAAGGATTCAAATGCTTCACACTGTCAAAACTCTCACGCTAGTTTCTTGTTTATCTTTGGTTTTAGGTTTGAGTGGATGTGCTTCACTCAGTGCTGCATATGACTCAGCTGCTAATTCTGTTTCTGACTTATTCAAATCAGACAGTAAATAAATTCAGTCTAAGTTTTCTGTTGAATCGAAATTCAACTCTATTTTTGCACCACTTGGATCATGGCAAAACAATTGCCATGGTCCATTGGGTCTGTGTTGTAGTTTGTAGGGATAACCTGCTTCGTCAAATTTGGATTTGAATTTTTTTAAGTTTTGTGTCGTGAAAGCCATATGGTCAATCACACCTGGAGCTGGATTCGGTACAGGTCTGTCAAAATATAAATGCAGAACAACAGTATCACCTGCATACAACCAAGCACCCGAAAAACCCAAGTCTGGTCGATAACCTATTTGTAGTCCTAATAAGTTCGTATAAAAATCTAAGGTGATATCTGGGTCGCTTGCAATAGCTGTGAAGTGGTTCATTCCAGTGATCATGCTGTTCTCCAAATTGACAGACTATGCAATGAATGTATTTTCAATGGAGCCAAGACCTTTTATTTCGATCTTGACTACATCCCCATTTTTTAAATATGTGGGTGGTTTTAATCCCATACCCACACCTGCTGGTGTACCAGTAGCAATGATGTCCCCTGGCAGCAAAGTAATTCCCCTGGAACAGGTTTCTATCAAGGTGGGAATATCGAAAATCATCTGCTGGGTATTTCCATCTTGCCTTAGTTCTCCGTTTACCCAGCACCTAATGTGAGCAATTAAGCCATCGAATTCATTTGCTGTTATCAACCAAGGACCCATAGGACAGAATGTATCAAATGATTTTCCTAGGTCCCATTGTTGATGCCGCATTTGTACATCACGGGCAGTGACATCATTCACTATGGTGTAACCATATACATGCGACATGGCTTTTTCACGGGAGATATTTTTTCCACCGACACCAATAACGACAGCCAACTCTGCTTCGTAGTCAATTTGTTGAGAAACTTCCAAAGGAAGTAGCACATTGTCAAATGGACCAACAACAGATTCTGGTACTTTGGTAAAAACGATAGGCCATGAATTGGGATCTGCATCATTGTCTTTAAATACACTTGTAGAAAGTTCTTTTGCGTGTGCGTGGTAATTTCTTCCAACACAAAATATGTTTCTTAATGGCCGTGGAAAAGGTGATTCGAGTTTGACATCAGTTATAGCTATGCTGGGCGATGTCAATGGTGGTAATTCGTGCGATTGTTGAGAAGCTCTAACCAGTGATAAAACTCCTTCAGCATGTTGACTCGGAGTCATTTGAAAGAAATTAATATCTTTTTCATCGGATGAGATCATTCCGACAAATCTTTGGTTTTTATAACTACATGTCGCAAATTTCATGAGATTACCTTTTGTTTTTTGAGACTAAATGTGATTTGGCTTGATTGATAGCTGAATCTATCAAAGCTTCTGCCATCCACATCATGTTGGTAAGAATATCTTTGTTTTTGTCATTCCATATATCTTTCATCACGATAAATATTTCAACACCGTAAACCATTGATAAAGCTTTGTGCAACTTCAAATAGATATCGTTTGGTAGTTGAGCTTTCAATGGCTCTAATGCTTTATCTAATATTTGAATTCTATGTCCCCTGCGATAAGGTTTTTCTTGAATCATTCCTGCATTAGCTAATGCTTGTTGCTCTAACGAAATTTGTACCGCCATTCTCAAGGTGGTCTCATGCTTAACCAATCGTGGAAAACTTCTAGATAGCAACTCAAGTATTCGTTCTTTGCCTTGGGTTTGTTCAGAAGCGAATGTGCGCATTGGCCCTAAAGATTGACTGACCATCGCACCCAACATAGCTCCTTTGCTTGGAAAACATCGATAGGCTGTCGCTCGTGATATGCCAGCGTATTTTGCAACCTCTGCGATAGTAGGAGCGCAACCTGTTCGTTGCAACAACTCAATCGCGCTGTCCAAAAGTAGCTTAAAGGTTGCTGATTTGATACCCGCGGGTTTATCCGGAGAGTCAGGAGTTGGGCTAACTAAGTTTGTATTCATCAGGGTAAATCAGGAGAAAAAAAACAATTTATAGGGTTTTGGTTTGCTACGCCAAACCTTATTATTGTTTGAGAGGAATGAGACACCTGTCTTATTTTGACATGTTGCGTAATTTACTAAAAATTTTGAGAAGAAAAAATTTCAAATAACCAGACTATGAATCAACAACATATCCAAAAGAATTCCATCTTATGAGCCTGCACCTGATTCAAGGTTTAGCAGTTGAAGACGCGGGTACGGGGCCAGTGGTTGTGTGCGTTCATGGATTAGGTGGAACTTCCAATACTTGGTCTCCCATACTTTCCTCTTTTGAAGGATTTCGTTTAATACGTTTAGATCTCCCGGGGTGCGGTCGGTCATCAGGAAGCACTGTCGACATCAATATTCAAGATTTACTTAGCTGTCTTCAAGTGGTCTGCCGTACCTTGTCTATAGATTCTGCGCACTGGATAGGTCATTCCATGGGAACTATTATTTGTCAGCATTTGGCAGCAAACACACCAAGTTTGGTGAAAAGTATGCTTTTATTCGGGCCGCTTGTTGCGCCCGCAGATGCTGCGAGAGAGCCTTTGCGTATTCGCTCACAAAAAATTCGTGAGAGTGGTTTGTCTGGCATGCAAGAAGTGGCTGATACTTTATTGAATACTGCAGTTAGTCGGCATACCAGAGACCATAACCCAGCGGCTTTTGCATTTGTACGTGAAAGCTTAATGCGACAAGCTCCCATTGCATATGCTGATTATTGTCTTGCGCTATCGCAAATGAGGGCTGCTGACATTCAACGAATTGATATGCCTACTTTGTTGATTACTGGGGACGAGGATCTCGTCGCCACACCGGATGCTGTTGATTTAATGGTTAGACGAATGCCTGGAGCGCGACGCATGGTTGTGAACCGCTGCGGCCATTGGACTCCGATTGAAAGACCTCATGAGTGTATTCGAGCCACTCGTGAATTTTTAAAACGTCATGCTTGAGGTTAAGGCCATGAACCAAATTTTGTTTACCAATGTCAATGTATTTGATGCGAGTGGTGAAATGCCATTCGCAGGCGAGGTGCTTGTGCAAGACAACAAAATTGTTCGTGTCAGTAAAGCAATCAATGGAATGCGAAATTTACCCTTATCGGGTCAAACAGTCATTGATGGGGCTGGTTGTTTTTTAATGCCGGGTATGGTTGAAGCTCATACGCATTTTTCGTGGAATGATCAGCCCAGTCTAGATGCGATTCAACGCATGCCACCTGAAGAGCATATTTTGTGGTGTGCCCAAGTCGCTAAACAGTATCTTGACATGGGATGGACAAGTTGCGTCGGTGCTGCTGCAGCTAAACCTCGTTTAGATGTAGTGATTAGAAATGCCATTAATGATGGAACAATTATTGGGCCGCGATATACAGCGCCCAGTCAAGAAATTACTGTTCCTGGTGGTTTGGGAGACAGTACTCAACCTCACTTACCTCAATCAGAGTTTGCCTTTGGTGCCGTCGTCAGTGGCAGCGATGAAATGCGTCGTTGTGTTCGTATGTTTTGTAAATACGGTGTCGATACATTAAAAATAAATTTATCAGGCGAGTCCATCACTGGCATGTCAAGTGAGCAAAGTCAATTCACAGAGGAAGAAATAACCACTTGTGTCCAAGAAGCTAAAAGTTGGGGTAAATGGGTGGCGGCGCATGCCCGATCCACTTGGTCTGTCAAGCAATGTGTAAAGCAGGGCATCAATGTTATTTATCACGCCAGTTTTCTGGACAATGAAGCGTTAGATTTATTGGATCAACATCGACATTCGCATTTCATTGCTCCCGGTTTGGCTTGGTTAATCAATACTTGCCACAACGCCAAAGAATTTGGGTTGACCAAAGAAGTAGTTCAGAAAATGGGATATTTTAAAGAGCTTGATTCAGCCATTGAATCTATGCGAGCCTTGCATAAGCGTGGAGTTCACATCATGCCCGGAGGGGACTATGGTTTTGCATGGACTCCGCATGGTACCAATGCCAAAGATTTGGAATACTTTGTCAAGCATGTAGGTATGTCAAATATGGAAGCGTTGCTAAGTGCGACAACTTGGGGCGCTCCTATGATGCGCAGTGCTGAACCCTTAGGTCAAATTCGAGAAGGATATCTTGCCGATTTGTTATTAATTGACGGGGACCCAATGACAGATATCACGGTTCTTCAAGATAAGTTTCGCATATTAGCTGTGATGAAAGACGGAAAATTTCATCGCGAACCACCTTCATTGACTCAGAGAGGGCAACCTAGCCGTCCGAGTGTGCCAACACGCTGGGCAGCGTGATCAAGGAGATGATGATGACTACAACTCAATTTACCAATGTTCGAATCATTGATGGCACGGGATCTGCTCCCTACACGGGTAGCGTGCTTGTCGAAGGTAAAAGAATCAAACATATCAGTCGTTCAACCGCACCCATTTTAAGCGGCGATGCTCTCACGATTGATGCTGCCGGATCTACCCTAATGCCTGGTATGTGTGAAGCTCATACACATTTTTCTTGGAACAACGCAGCCAATCTGGCTGGTATTCAAACCATGCCTCTTGAGGAGCATGTGCTATGGAGCGCCAAAGTAGCCAAAATTTACTTGGAGGCAGGATGGACATCTTGTGTTGGTGCTGCGTGCGCTAAACCTAGACTGGATGTGGTGATTCGAAATGCTATCAATAGCGGTCAAATACCTGGACCCCGCTATTTAGCAGCTAGTCAGGAAATCACAGTGCCTGGCGCTTTGGGAGATGAAACACTTCCACATTTACCTTTCCCTGAATTCAGTTTCGGTGCGAATGTCAATGGCGCAGAGGACATGCGAAAAACTGTTCGTATGTTTTTGAAATATGGTGTGGATTGCATCAAACTCAATTTATCTGGAGATAACTTTACCCCAGACTCGCCGGCTGAAACCCACTGGATGACAGACGCAGAGGTGGCTGCTGCCATGGAAGAAGTAAAGATGCGCGGTAAGAGGGGAACAGCGCATGCGCGTTCTGGACCCTCCGTTCAACAGGCCTTAAGGCATGGAATTGAAATCATTTATCACGCAAGTTTTTGCGATGAAAAAACACTTGATTTGCTCGAGGAGGCTAAAGACAAAGTGTATGTTGTTCCAGGTATCGGCATTATTCATGCCTTACTCAATGAAGCAGAACCTTGGGGGGTCACACGAGCGCAAGCCGAAAGTATGGGTTATGCCATTGAGTGGGAAGCTGCTTTAAAGTCGTTAAGTGCAATGCATAAACGCGGCATTCGTGTCATGCCTGGTGGTGATTATGGTTTTGCTTTCACCCCGCACGGTCAAAATGCCCGCGACTTGGAGTTCTTTGTTCGTTATTTGGGCTTTACGCCAATGGAGGCTATACGATCATGCACCTTATACGGTGGACAGATCATGCTCAAGCCCAACGAACTTGGGTTGGTCAAAGAAGGTTATTTGGCAGATTTATTATTGATTGATGGCGATCCACTAACCAATTTGGCCATATTGCGTGAACCATCACGCATATTGGCTGTGATGAAAGATGGTGTTTTTGCCAAACATCCACCTACCACTCGAGCCATGCCATGGGAGCGCGCTGCATGAAGCGAAGTGAGCTTGCATTCTGGTGGTTACTGGTTTTGCCGCTGGTATTGCTATCCCTATGGGGTTTATATGAGGACGCAACATTATTCTTAAAAACCACGCTCAATGGATTAACACTTGCCGCACTTTATTTCATTGTTGCCAGCGGATTTACTTTGGTTTTTGGGTTGATGCGTAATGTCAATCTTGCTCACGGATCGCTTTTTTTAATTGGTGCATATATTGGTTGGATTGCAGGTGAGTACACCGGCTCATGGTTACTCGCTGTGCTTGCGGGATTCATTTCTGCTGCCATTATTGGTGTGTTGATCCAAATTATTGTGTTTCGACGTATGCAGGGTGAAGACTTGAGGCAGACACTCGTCACCATTGGTTTATCAATTGTTCTTGCTGATTTGATGCTTTGGTATTTTGGTGGTGAGATTTATACCTTTGATCCGCCAGCATGGATTTATGGGACAACATCTTTGCCTATTATTGAGAAATTCCCCACCTATCGGTTGATTGTTTTATGCATTTCAATTGTCATAGGTTTGGGGTTATGGACTGTGCTGACGCGTACACGTATTGGCATGATGATTCGAGCAGGTGTTGATGATCGAGGAATGTTGTCTGCATCTGGCGTGAATGTACAAAGAATTTTCGCTTTGACATTTGCACTGGGCGCTGGGTTGGCAGGACTTGCCGGTGTAGTAGGCGGAACTGCTTTATCGATTTCACCTGGAGAGGACACCCGATACTTACTTGCATCTCTTGTGGTAGTGATTGTTGGTGGTATGGGTAGTGTGCCTGGCGCCGCTATAGGGGCTTTACTGATTGGTCTTGCTGAACAGTTTGGTCAAGCTTATGCACCTACCTATTCAGTGGTGTTCACATTTGTGATCATGATTATTGCGCTGGCATTCAGGCCACGTGGTGTTTTAGGAAAAGCAATATGAGTGCCGCACAATGGCGTCGTGCCATGAATACTCAGTTGCCACGCGCGCAAGTCAGTGTTGTGACTCAAGCACCTGATAGAAGTGCGACTTCATTTCCTGGCTATATTCCAACCCAAGACTTATCCAATCAAAATAAGAGTTGGTTAAGTCGCGCCTGGTCAAATATTCGCATAAGACATTGCTTAGTCTTATTAGGTTTATTCATTTATCCGTTGATCGCCTCACCGTTCTTTACCTATCAAATTGCGGCTCAGTCGATGGCCTTGGGTCTGATCGCCCTATCTCTTACATTCCTTGGTGGTTACGGAGGAATGGTGTCCTTGTCGCAAATGACTGTCGCAGGTGTTAGCGGTTATCTGATTGCTATTTTTGGTACTAGCAGCATGACAGCAATCAGCCTAGGTTGGCCTTGGTGGTTAGCAGTTATTTTTTCTATTCTTATCTCCATTGTTTTTGCTACCTTGGTGGGATGGTTATCTATTCGAACTGAGGGTATTCATACCATCATGATTACTCTTGCAATTGGCGTGGCATTTTTTTACTTGACGCAGCAAAACTATGTTTTGTTTAACGGGTTTCAGGGCTTTAGCAAGATTGGCTCACCTACAGTCGGCGATGTTGATTTCAAGGATCCCAATGCTTTTTATTTTTTATCTGTAGGTTGTGCGCTATTGTCATATTGGTCAGTGAAGTATCTAGTGAGAGCACCATTCGGCATGGCCTTGCAAGGTATACGCGACAACCCAAGGCGTATGAATTCACTTGGTTTCAATATCACTGCGCATCGTCTAGCTGCGCATGCTTTTGCTGGATTACTGGCTTCTGTTGGCGGTATTTTGTTAATTTGGTACAACAACCGTATCTCTCCAGGTTCAATCAATACTGGCGCATTGATCAATATTCTTGTCATAGCCGTGCTGGGGGGAATGAAGCATCCTATAGGTGCATTCATTGGCGCAATTACTTTTGTTCTCCTACAAAACTTTGCTATTGATTTGGTAGACAGGCAACGTTTCAACCTGGTGATTGGCAGCGTTTTTCTGTTGATTGTTTTTTTCTCGCCTGATGGTTTATTGGGCTTGTGGCAAAAATTGCGTGTGCGGTGGGCATCTTCAGGTAGAGATGAACGCATACAAGGAAGTCGCCGCGCATGAAAACCAATGTGTTTTCTTGTAGGCAACCCGACGCAGTGCTTTCTGGGCTATGCGTTTTTTCACGGCCATCCGGCCATCTTTCAACTTGAGGAGACAAATATGCAACTGAGCAAAAGAACGCTGACACGTACTGTGATCAGCGCAGCAATTCTGGCGGCTACTACCGGATTTGCTTTCGCAGAAGGCACTTTGAAAGTCGGACTGCTTTCAATATTGGAAGGTCCTTTTGCCGTTCCTGGGCAAGACGGTATTCGGGGCGCTGAACTGGCCTTAAAGCAAAAAGGTGGAACAGCTGGTGGTATGAAAATTCAACTCATCAGTGGTTCCTCAGATGGAAACCCAGATAAGGCTGTTGCTGCTACCCGTAAATTGGTTGAGCAAGATAAAGTTCAAGTCATGATTGGACCTTTGTCCGGTGACGAAGGCATTGCCGTAAAGAACTACGCCAAAACACAGGCCGGCATCACTTTCATTAATGGTTCATCAGGTGCACAGGCTGCCACCTTGAATGATCCATCGACTAACTTTTTCCGATTTAATACTGAGGGTGCTCAGTGGATGGTAGGTTTGGGAGACCATGCCTTGTCAAAAGGCTACAAGAAAATGTTCTTGATTGCTGAAGACTACGGTTTTCCGTATTCACAAGTACAAGGTTTCATGGCCAGTTACTGCGCCAAAGGCGGCAAGGTGCTTGACAAGGCATGGGTACCCCTGGGTACCAAGGACTATGCTTCTGTGATCGCCAAAATACCTAAGGACGTAGACGCTTTACTTGTGGTACTGGGTGGCTCTGATGCAGTTAACTTTTTGACACAGTATGAACAAGCGGGTGGTACTAAGCCTATGGTTGGTGGCTCTATTACCGTGGACCAAACGGTATTGAACTACAAAGGCAAGCGTCGTGAGTCATTGGTCGGTACTGCTTCTGCAGGCCCGATGGCTGATTCCTTGGATACAGCTGAGTGGAAGAAATTCGTAGCCGATTACAAAGCCAACTTTAAAGACGGTTTTCCAAGTCCGTCACTGTTTGCCTACCTCTACTACATCAACACCAAAGCTGCACTTGACGGTTTAGATGCTGTCAAAGGTGACTTGAGCGGTGGTCAGAAGAAATACCGTGAAGCATTACAGAAAACCAAATTCGTTGGTCCTGCCGGTGAAGTGGTGATTGATGCCAATCGCAATGGTGTTGGTCCTACCTACATTACTGAAGTGACCAAGGCTGCAGATGGTTCCTTGTTCAACAAAGTCGTGAAGACAGTACCTAACATCACCCAAACGCTGGGTCTGCCTGAAGCAGAGTTCAAGAAGATGGGTCTGGGCACACGTGACATCCCTGATTGCCGTAAGTAATCTAGGCTGATAAAAATGGCATCCATCACTGCATTGCGCTCGGCCATTACCACCGCGGTAATGCCGCGCTTGCCTCAGGTAAGCGAAGTGCCGCTCATGTCTTCTGAGGCACTTGTCCTCGAAGGCGTGACGAGAGCATTTGGTGCATTGCGGGCGGTGGATGACGTCACATTGTCAGTTCTCGCTGGTGAAAAACGCGCTATCTTGGGCGCAAATGGTGCGGGCAAAACTACATTGTTCAATGCCATCACCGGCGATTTTCCGCCTACCTCTGGGCGGATTCTTTTTTTTGGCGAAGACATCACGCACATGGACCCCTTTGAGAGAATTCGCAAAGGCATGCGCAGAACTTACCAGTCTTCGTTACTGTTCCGCGATTTAAGTGTTCGAGATAACTTATTTTTGGCTGTGCGAGGTGTATCTAATTCCCGCTTCAGTTTTAGAAGAGCGGGACGTGGGCATCCCACAACTATAGCCACACAGGAATTATTAGAACGGGGTCGTTTAACGCATATAGCTGATGAAATGGTCAGCAATCTTGCTCATGGCCAGCAACGTCAACTTGAAATTGCAATGGCTCTGGCAGGTGCACCCAGACTGATTCTTTTTGATGAGCCTGCCGCTGGTTTGTCTCCTGCTGAGCGGCGTGAATTGGTTTTGTTATTGACTTCATTGCCAGCCCACATGAGTTTCGTATTGATTGAACATGATTTAGAAATTGCATTACGTGTTGTAGAGCGAGTCACAGTCATGCATAACGGGCAAGTGATTAAAACTGGCACGCCTTCAGAAATCGAAAATGATCAGCAGGTGCAAGCCATTTATATGGGAGGCAAGCACTGATGGCCTGGTTTGGCGATATCCCTTCGCATACTTCGTGGAAAGGCCCACTGCTTGTCATTGAAGATTTACATGTGTATTACGGGCAAGCACACGCGTTACAAGGTATTTCTTTGAGTTTGAGTCAAGGTGTGTTGGGCGTTGTTGGACGTAATGGCATGGGTAAAACCACTTTATGCAATGCCATTACGGGCTTGGTATCAGCACGTGGCAGCATACGTTTAGCAGGCGAAGAAATTCTTGGAATGCCGCCGCATGCTATTACTCAAAGAGGAATTGCATACGTACCCCAAGGTCGTCGCATGTGGCCTTCATTAACTGTAGATGAAACATTGCGACTGGTTGCTCCTCAAAGACGTGACATTGACCGCGTGTATGCCATGTTTCCACGTTTAGCGGAGCGCCGATCTAATGGTGGAACCCAATTATCGGGCGGCGAGCAGCAAATGTTGGCAATTGGACGTGCTCTATTGCTAAAGCCTAGAGTATTAGTAATGGACGAACCCACTGAAGGTTTAGCGCCAGTTATCGTTGAACAGGTGGAAGCCTCATTACGTCAATTAGCGACAGAGGATGGCATCGCTATTTTGTTGATTGAACAAAATTTAGGTGTTGCCACTGCTGCCGCTGACCGTATAGCTGTGATGGTGAACGGAAGATTGCAAGCTGACATGCTTGCATCTGATATGGCCTCTGATAAAGCTTTACAAGAAAGGTTATTAGGTCTTCGAGCAAGCGTTGAAGTCATCGAGGTTTCACAAACTCAGCCTGTGTCTGATCATCCGAACGAAATTATTCGAGTTCAGCGTGCTCACGCTAAAGATGACCAGCCTTTCAGTAAGCAATTTTCTTCTTCTACTTATCAGAGTCGGGTAGATGAAGGTGCAGAAATAAATGACACAACAAAAAGAAAAATTTTTGATTTTCCAGTTGTTACCAGTAGTAAAAAAGCGGTTTACGTTGCGGGCACTTTTGATACAAAGGGCAAAGAATTATTCTTTATTCGCCAATGTCTTGAAAAACTTGGTTTACGCGCAACAACCGTAGACTTGTCCACAAGTGGAAGACCATCTTCTGCATCCATACATCCAAGAGAGGTTGCCAGGTATCACCCACAAGGTGAGAAAGCTGTGTTCAGCGGGGACAGGGGTAGCTCGGTCACTGCGATGGCAATAGCATTCGAGCAATTCATACTTCATCGACAAGATGTAGGAGGATTGATATCTGCAGGCGGCTCGGGAGGAACCACTTTGGCAACAGCTGCGATGCGTGTCTTGCCTATCGGAATTCCTAAGGTCATGGTGTCAACCATGGCCTCTGGTGATACCCGATCGTATGTTGGCCCAAGTGACATTTGCATGATTTATTCAGTGACGGATGTACAAGGGATTAACCGTATCAGTGAAAAAGTTTTGTCTAATGCTGCGCATGCAATGGCAGGCATGATGACACATAGCCATCGAGGAATTGACTCCATCAAGCCGGCTATTGGCTTGACTATGTTTGGTGTAACTACCCAATGTGTTCAAGCAGTCACTAAACAATTAGAGTCAGACTACGATTGTTTGGTATTTCATGCTACCGGTACCGGTGGCCAGTCTATGGAAAAACTGGTGGCTTCTCATTTACTCAATGGAGTGATTGATGTATCAACGACAGAGGTCGCTGATGAAATAGTGGGAGGCGTATTATCTGCTGGTCCAACCCGAATGGATATATTTTCTAAGTTAGAGATTCCTTATGTGGGATCTTGCGGCGCATTGGATATGGTTAATTTTGGTCCTTACGACTCGGTCCCTGAAAAATTTAAAAATCGAAATCTTTACCGACACAATCCCAATGTCACATTGATGCGCACTACGCAAGACGAATGTAGATTGATAGGCGAATTCATCGGTAAAAAACTCAGTGCCATGCAAGGGCCAGTGCGATTTCTTGTCCCTGAAAAAGGATTTTCAGCCATTGATCAGCAGGGCCATCCTTTTCACGATCCGCAAGCAGATCAGGCTTTGATTGCTGCATTAATGGCTAACTTCAAACCAACTTCAAAACGCAAACTTATTCGCTTGCCGCTGCATGTGAACGATGCAGTGTTTGCTGATGCCTTAGTTCATGCTTGGCTTGAAATCTCCACTAGCAATCTTTTGTCGAAATCTGCTTGATAAATTAACTGAGAAAGATTATGTCCCGTATACCCAAAACAACTATTCTTCATGCATTGAACGTCAAAGTAGCGAATGGTCAACCGATCATTGGCGGTGGGGCGGGTACTGGTTTGTCAGCCAAATGCGAAGAAGCTGGTGGTATTGATTTGATT
>Ga0209188_1000551_pt1 | contig 35579 bp, 22 predicted proteins | sample C_130625_EF_Meta_FD_187307 | JGI IMG/M metagenome (GOLD analysis project Ga0209188, IMG submission 187307) | Freshwater microbial communities from Lake Croche, Canada to study carbon cycling - C_130625_EF_MetaG (SPAdes) (version 2) | ecosystem: Environmental > Aquatic > Freshwater > Lake...
TTAAGAGCAGTTTGTGTTGCTGTTGAAACAGGTTTGTTAACATCACTTGTATTATCAACGTTACCAAGACCAACCATAGCACTTGTAATACCACTTACTGTTCCTGTGAATGTAGGTGAAGCAATATTGGCTTTCAAATTAAGAGCACTTTGAGTTGCTGATGAAACCGGCTTGTTAATATCGCTTGTGTTGTCAACGTTACCAAGACCAACCATAGCACTTGTAATACCACTTACTGTACCAGTAAATGTAGGTGAAGCAATATTGGCTTTTAAATTAAGAGCAGTTTGTGTTGCTGTTGAAACAGGTTTGTTAACATCACTTGTGTTGTCAACGTTACCAAGACCAACCATAGCACTTGTAATACCACTTACTGTTCCTGTGAATGTAGGTGAAGCAATATTGGCTTTCAAATTAAGAGCACTTTGAGTTGCGGATGAAACAGGTTTATTAACATCACTCGTATTATCAACGTTACTAAGACCAACCATAGCACTTGTTATACCACTTACTGTTCCAGTAAATGTAGGTGAAGCAATATTGGCTTTTAAGTTAAGAGCAGTTTGAGTGGCGGTTGATACAGGTTTGTTAACATCACTCGTATTATCAACGTTACTAAGACCAACCATAGCACTTGTAATACCACTTACTGTACCAGTAAATGTAGGTGAAGCAATATTGGCTTTCAAATTAAGAGCACTTTGAGTTGCGGATGAAACAGGTTTATTAACATCACTTGTGTTGTCAACGTTACCAAGACCAACCATAGCACTTGTAATGCCACTTACTGTTCCACCAAAATTAGTATTACCACTTACAAATAATCTACCATTCAAAGATAAATCTTCACTTACAATCAATTGGTAATTTGTAGTTGTTGTATTGATAATGTTCTGATTTTGATATTGTTGTACGTTCAAACGACCTTTGATTAATAAATCTTTATCAATTGTTACATTTCCATTAAAGGAAGCATCACTTGATAAATTAATAGTAGTAAAAACTGCTGATGGTGTAGTTAATGTTCCTGTGAATGTAGGTGAAGCAATATTGGCTTTCAAATCAATAGCACTTTGGGTGGCACTTGAAACAGGTTTGTTAACATCACTTGTATTATCAACATTACCAAGACCAACCATTGATTTTGTGATACCACTTACTGTTCCTGTGAATGTAGGTGAAGCAATATTGGCTTTCAAATCAATAGCACTTTGTGTGGCACTTGAAACAGGTTTGTTAACATCACTTGTATTATCAACATTACCAAGACCAACCATTGATTTTGTGATACCACTTACTGTTCCAGTAAATGTAGGTGAAGCAATGTTGGCTTTCAAATCAATAGCACTTTGTGTGGCACTTGAAACAGGTTTGTTAACATCACTTGTATTATCAACATTACCAAGACCAACCATTGATTTTGTGATACCACTTACTGTTCCAGTAAATGTAGGTGAAGCAATGTTGGCTTTCAAATCAATAGCACTTTGTGTGGCACTTGAAACAGGTTTGTTAACATCACTTGTATTATCAACATTAGCAAGACCAACCATTGATTTTGTGATACCACTTACTGTTCCAGTAAATGTAGGTGAAGCAATATTGGCTTTTAAATCAATAGCACTTTGTGTGGCACTTGAAACAGGTTTGTTAACATCACTTGTATTATCAACATTACCAAGACCAACCATAGCACTTGTAATACCACTTACTGTACCAGTGAATGTAGGAGAAGCAATGTTTGCTTTTAAATCAATAGCAGTTTGAGTAGCAGTTGAAACAGGTTTATTTACATCACTTGTATTATCAACATTACCAAGACCAACCATTGATTTTGTTATACCACTTACTGTTCCAGTAAATGTAGGTGAAGCAATATTGGCTTTTAAATCAATAGCACTTTGGGTGGCACTTGAAACAGGTTTGTTAACATCACTTGTATTATCAACATTACCAAGACCAACCATTGATTTTGTTATACCACCTACTGTTCCAGTAAATGTAGGAGAAGCAATATTGGCTTTCAAATCAATAGCACTTTGGGTAGCACTTGAAACAGGTTTATTAACATCACTTGTATTATCAACATTACCAAGACCAACCATTGATTTTGTTATACCACTTACTGTTCCAGTAAATGTAGGTGAAGCAATATTGGCTTTCAAATCAATAGCACTTTGGGTAGCACTTGAAACAGGCTTGTTTGCATCACTTGTATTATCAACATTACCAAGACCAACCATTGATTTTGTTATACCACTTACTGTTCCGCCAAAATTAGTATTACCACTTACAAATAATCTACCATTCAATGACAAATCTTCACTAATTATCAATTGATAATTTGTAGTTGTTGTATTAATAATATTTTGATTTTGGTATTGCTGGACATTTAAAGCACCTAATACTGTTAGATTATTTCCTATAATCATATTACCATTCAAAGATAAATCGCCTCGTATAGTGACATTTGAATTTAATGAAGCATCACCTCTTACGATAAGAGTTCGTGAAACATCTAAGAATCCATTAACATATGACTGGCGAAATATGTTAGAAACATTAGACAAATCTAACCAACTCATCAATATATATTATAGAAATAATAGATATTTTTTGTAATAATAAATACATAATTCTATTATTAAAATAATAAAAAAATTATATTATAAGGTATTCGTTAAGTGTAATAATAATAAATTTAAATACAATCATAATAAAATTAACTTTTACTAAATATTTTCTATATTCATATATGTTATGCGTTTAATAACTGTTTTAATAATTCTATTTCTTCTTGTTGTTTAGCAGTTAATTCTGATAATTCTTTTATTGCTTTTACCATAATAGGAATTAATGTTCCATATGATGCTTCTAATTTATCTGGATTATTATTATTAATCAAATTAGGTACTTTTATACCAACCTTGTCTTCGGCGTCTTTAAGCTCTTGAGCAATAAAACCAAAATCTTTAGTATTTATTTTACTACCGTCTCTAGTATTCCAAACAAATTTTACAGGATTTATTTTATCTATGAAATTCAATCCCAATGGTATTTCTTCTATATCAGTTTTATCACGTAAATCACTAAGTGATGTAATGGAAGATGCCTGACAACGTAAAACCGATATAGAATTATTACCCAAAGTAATTTCATTAGAAATAGTTGATGTAGAAGAATTAGCATTGCTACCAATAATGATATTATTATTACCATTTGTTAATGTGGAAGCTGTATTATACCCTAAAATAGTATTGTTTGTTCCACTGGTTAAAGATGTTCCTGCTGAAATACCAATAATGCTATTTTGGCCGTTTGTGGATTTTTGTAAAATAATACCATTCGCACTCAAATCACCGTTTCCAGAAATATTATTATAATTTACTATATATCCTTGATCCAAAGTGGTTGTATATTGATTAATAATACCATAAACATTTACATTATTATGTGTAATTAATGAACCACTAATATCTACTATATTATTCATTATAACATTTCCTTTTACATATAAATTTCCGTTTAATGAAGCATCGCTAATAGTATTTAATATATTGATATTTGCTGTAGGAATGACTGCGGTTCCTGTAAATGTAGGCGATGCTATATTGGCGTATTTTGATGATAAAAGAACTCCTCCTTCGGATATTGATTTACCTACTTTTAAAGAACCATTAAACGAATTATCGGATGTAGCGCTTGTAGCAATAAAATATGGCGATGTAGCACTTCCTAGAAATGATGGATTTGAAATTGAAACTTTTGTATTCAATTGAGATAATACAGTATAAGAAAAAGATGGGTCTGAGTTAACAGCAGTTGCTAATTTACCTAATGTGTTCAAAGTTGCTGGAGCACTACTAATCAAATTCAAAACACTATTACTTACAAACGCAGTAGTTGCTATTTGTGTATTTGCTGTTATATTACCAGCAGTAGGTGCGGTGGGAATTCCAGTAAATGTCGGAGAATTTTTCAAAGCATATTTAGAACTTAAAGATAACCCATTTTCGTAAATAATATTACCTACATTTAAGTTACCATTTATTGACACATCGTATGTTACAATAAGCCTTTTTGTAATACTTGTATTAGCAATATTACTATTCAAAGAATATAAATTAGAATTCAAAGATACATCTTTTGCTACAAACAAACGATTTGTTAACGATAAATCTAAATTGAAAGAACCAGAAGAACCAGGTATTCCACCTATGATTGCGTCTGGTGGTATTGAATTACTACCAAAATTCAAAACACCATTCAAAGATAAATCATTTACAACTAATTTTTCTAATACAGCTGTGTTCTTTACATATAAATTACCATTCAAACTCGCATCCCCTGCTTTAACAAATAAATGATTATTTCGTAATGTTAAGTTACCACCACTGACATCTAAAAAACCTTTAATATACATTTGACGATATTTATTTGAAGTACTTGACGCATCCAACCAATTACTCATTATTTATATTAAATCTATATATTTATACAATGATATAAATATATAAAAATTTTTTTCACTATATCTAAATATATTATTTTCATTATAAATATCGTAAATAATGTATTGTTATAATAATAAAATTATAATTTATTTAATGAATATTATTGTTGGATAATATTTGTAAAACATTTGCTAATTGTTGTTGTAATGTTATAATTTGTTGTTGTAAACTTTGTATTGTTGCTTCTTTATCAGCATAATTAACTATATATCCTTGTTCTAATGAAAGAGTATATTGATTGATAATACCATAAACATTGACATTATTATGTGCTATTAATGAACCACTTAAATCTAAATTTTTATTCATTGAAACATCATCATTCATAATTGCTTTTTTATTCAAATATAAATTACCGCCGAATGATGTATCTCCTTCTGTAAATAAACGTTTTTGTATTATAACATCATCTCTTACTAATAATTTAGAATTCAATGAAGCATCTCCACTAACAAATAGTTTACTATTCATTGAAACATCACCTAATGTAAATAAATGGCTTTGTGCTGTAATGTCACCGCCTACTACTAATTTAGAATTCAATGAAGCATCTCCACTAACAAATAGTTTATTATTCATTGAAACATCACCTAATGTGAATAAATGGCTTTGTGCTGTAATGTCACCGCCTGCTACTAATTTAGAATTCAATGAAGCATCGTCACTAACAAATAATTTACTATTCATTGAAACATCACCTAATGTGAATAAATGGCTTTGTGCTGTAATGTCACCGCCTACTACTAATTTAGAATTCATTGAAACATCGTCACTAACAAATAGTTTACTATTCATTGAAACATCACCTAATGTGAATAAATGGCTTTGTGCTGTAATGTCACTGCCTACTACTAATTTAGAATTCATTGAAACATCGTCATTAACAAATAGTTTGCTATTCATTGAAACATCACCTAATGTGAATAAATGGCTTTGTGCTGTAATGTCATTTCCAACTACTAATTTAGAATTCATTGATACATCGCCGTTTACGAATAATTTTCCATTCAGTGAAACATCACCTAATGTAAATAAATGGCTTTGTGCTGTAATGTCATTTCCAACTACTAATTTAGAATTCATTGAAACATCATTATTTGTTATTAGTTTTGTATCCAAATGTAAATCCTTTCCAAGAGACAAATTTCCATTTAATAATAAATCTGTATTGATAACAGATAAACCATAACCATTTATATATAAATTACCATTTAATGATAAATCTGTTGTAGTTGAATATAATGTTTCAATAACTCCCCCAGTTCCAGCGGATATAGATGTTTCAAAACCTTCATCATCAAATGAAACATAATCATTACGCATACAATTAATTTCCATAGTAGCATATTCATTACTAATAAATTGAATAGCTGTTGATGGAATAGAATGTGGTGCGTAATGGGCATAAATATTACCACCTACATTCAAATCACTATTCAATGTCAAATTTTTAGAAAAAGATAAATTACCTTGTACTACTGTATCAGGTAAAGTAACAGTTCCAGTAAATGTAGGAGAACTTATATTCGCTTTATTTTGAATATTTGTAGATATTGTCCTTGAAAACGAAGCATCATTATTAATAGCTCCTGCTAGTTTGGTTATTGTATTTAGATTGGATGGTGGAGAACCTAAAATACCAGTTATTTCACCTTGGACATATTCAGTTGTAGCTATTTGTGTAGTGTTTGTACCAACATTCGCTGTTGGTGCTGTTGGTACTCCTGTAAATTGTGGCGAAGCAATATTTGCTTTTATATTGATTGCTGTGATTGTAGCATATGATAATGGTTTATCCAAATCACTGGTATTATCAACATTACCTAATCCTACCATTGATTTTGAAATACCTGCTACATTACCTGTAAATGTAGGCGATTCCAAAGTGGCATATTTTTCAATTAATGATACACCGTTTTCATATATATTTTGTCCTACTTTCAATGAACTGTTCAACGAAACATCCCCAGTGACAAACAACTTATTGTTTAATTTTGTGTCACTATTTACAACAAAATCAACATTGATGATTGCTTTATCAAATGTAGCAGTTCCTATAAAATTAGGTGAAACAAGTGTTGCATAACGTGTTGATAATAATTGCCCTTTTTCATAAATAAATGAAGATACATTTAGAGAACCTACCATAGAAAGGTCACCTTGAACAAACAAATTTTTATTGATTTTTGTATCATTTGCTATAAATAATTTACTATTAAGTGATAAATCGCCTGTCAATACCGATTTACCTAGAACGCTCAAATTACCGTATATAATAGCATCTCTTCCTAATGTTAATTTACCATTAAATGAAGCATCATTATTCAAGATTAACTTATCAGTAACTGTTGTTAATGGAAGAGTAACATTACCATTGAAAATAGGCGAAGCCAAATCCGCTTTATATGCCAATTGATTAGCGATTGTAGCTTCCAATGAACTACTTGAATTAGCAAATGCTTGTGATAATTGATTTATTGAATTAATTGTAGTAGTTGAAGCAACATTGAAAAAATCGGTAATTTTATTTTCAACATATAATGTTGTAGCAATTTGATTAGTTGGTGGAACACTTGTGGACGATGTTGGTGCTGTTGGAATACCTGTAAATGCTGGTGAATAAGATGTAACATAACCTTGATTTTTTACAAACTCGGTTGTTGCTACTTTATTTGAATTATCGTTTGATTGTTGTGTCAATGCTGTAATACTACCACCTACATTTAAATCTCCACCTACTGATAATATTTTGCTCATAGAAACATTACCAGAAATAGATAAATTACCAGTGGTTGTTACATCACCTGTAAAATCTGAACCGGATAATAAAGCGAAACCTTGATTTTTTACAAAAGATGTTGTTGCTACTATATTTGAATTATTATTTAAATTAGGTGTTTGAGTTTGAATACTTCCATTTGTTATTAAATTGCCATTTAATGATAAATCGCTTAATAATATCATTTTTCCATTTATTGCTACATTTTGTAATGTTGCATTTCCCAAGAATGAAGGTGATATCAAATTTGCTTTTATATTTAATACATTTTGTGTAGCTGATGAAACTGGCTTATCTAAATCGTTTGTATTATCTACATTTTCAAGCCCTACCATGGATTTTGTAATACCACCAACATTTCCAGTAAAGGTAGGAGATTCTAATGTAGCATATTTATTTATTAAAGAAACACCATTTTCATAAATATTTTTATTAATAAACAAATTACCATTTGATATAACATCACCACCAATACTCAAATTTCTGTTAAAAGAAGCATCACCATTAATCAATAATTTGCTATTTATGGAAACATTACCATTTATATCCACATTTTTGTTCATAGATACATCTTTTGTAACTTGTAATTTAGAGTTCATTGAAACATCACCTGTAAAAATAGCACCTGATAATTGAGCATAACCTTGATTTTTTACAAATTCTGTTGTTGCTACTTTTGTTGTATTATCAGATGTATTAGGAGTTATTGTAGACAAAATTCCATTTACTGATAAATTACCAGATAAGTTACTATCACCTAAAACTGATAGATTTTTGTTAATAGTAGCATCACTGTTTGATATCAAATTTCCATTCGTTATTATATCACTACCTACAATTAATTTACTGTTCAATGAAACATCATTTGTTACTTGTAATTTGGTAGCAATATTAACATCCCCTGTAAAATTAGCACCCGATAATTTAGCATAACCTTGATTTTTCACATAAGCTGTTGTAGCTGCTCTATTAGAATTATCGCTTGAGACTGCTGTTGGTGTATAAATCAAACCATTAACAGATAAATCACCTGTTATTTTTACATTATCATCTATTATTGTTTCACCATATACTGTTAGAGTATTATTTACAGTTGTAACAGGTAGTGTTACTGTACCACTAAATGTTGGAGATTCTTTATCCGCTTTTGTTCCCAATGAAGCAGCAATTGATGATGCGAATTGGGCATCAGTATTTGAAAATGCTTGAGATAATTGTTGTATAGCATCAAAAGCAGAAGGTAATGTATTAATAAAACTAACGATTTCTGTTCTAACGAATTCTGTTGTAGCTATTTGTGTATTCAATGTACCCATTGGAGGTGTTGGTGCTAAAGGTACACCTGTAAAATGTGGCGAATCTAGTTTTGCAAATCCATATTGAGCTACAAATTGGGTTGTTGCTATTTTATTAGAATTATCTGTTGGTGCTTGTGTAATTGCGGTAACATCACCATTGAATGTAGTACTTCCATTTACTGTTAAACTACCATTTAATGATGTATCATTCTCTACATACAAATTCTGTGATGTTTTGACATCACCAGTAAATTCTGCACCGGATAATAAAGAATATCCTTGGTTCTTTACAAAAGCAGTTGTAGCTACTTTGTTTGAATTATCAGTAGAAGGTTGTGTATTTGTAATAATACTACCAGCAACATTCATAGAACCATTTGTAACTATATTACCTCCTACATTGATATTTTTATTCATTGATACATCACCTTGTACTTCTAGTTTTTGTGAAATAATTGAATTTGCCATTGTTGATGTTCCAGTAAATGTAGGGGATTCAATTGTTGCGTATGCTTGATTTTTCACAAATCTTGTTGTAGCTACCTTTGTTGAATTATCATTTACATCTTGTGTTGTAACATTGATGTTACCATTTATTGTCGCTTCACCAGTAACAGATAATGACGAAATATTTGCGGTTGGAATGGTAACTGTTCCTGAAAATGTAGGAGATGCTAATTTTGAATATGCTTGATTTTTTATAAATTCGGTGGTGGCTACTTTATTTGAATTATCACTAGTTAATTGCGTAATTGCTGTCAAATTTCCTCTAATATTTACATTACCATTCATTGATGCATCACCGTTTATAGAAACTCTACTATTTAATGATACATCACCTATTACGGATAATTTTGTATTCATTGAAACATCCCCTGTAAAATTAGCACCTGCTGTTGGTGCGTATCTTTGATTTTTCACGAACTCTGTTGTTGCTGCTCTTCTTGAATTATCATTATCGCTTTGTGTTGGTAATGTCAAAATACCACCAACATTGACATTATTATTTAATGATACATCACCATTTACTGCTAATTTATTATTTAAAGACACATCTCCATCAACATACATGCTGTTATTAAAAGTAGATTTATGAAAAACAAATAATTTACTGTTCAAAGAAACATCTCCTTCTACTGAAAATTTTTCATTTACTTTACCTATTTGTATCGTAGATGTACCACTAAAAGTAGGTGTATCAATTGGCGCATAATTTTGATTTTTCACAAATTGTGTTGTAGCTACTCTAATGGAACTATCTGTTAATTCTGGTGTTGTTGTTATTAAAGAACCACTTGTAACACTAACATTTCCATCAAGTGCTACATCTTTTTTGATGTATAAATTACCATTCAAAGAAATATCACCAGTATGTGTTAATAATCCACTAATTGATGCACCACCTGAAATAGTAATCGCACCAGAAATATCTAAAGCACTTTTAGGATCCGTTTTACCAATACCAACATTACCACCATATGCTAATAATGGTGTTACTAATATACCATTTTGTAGTTTTGTGTTATTCAAACTTGTTTTTATTGTATTTGTTGATAAATCTAAACTTCCAGTTTCAGAGTCATAAGTAATAGTAGCAGTTTGTTGATTTGTTTTTTTATTGATAAAATGAATTGTTCCTTCATTCACAAAAAGAGAACTAAATGGTTTTTCTGGTGTTCCCAAATTATATATATCGGCAACATCCGGAACTATATTAGCATAAACAGTTATTTCATTATTTGAATTATCAAATTTCATCATTGTATTTTTATTTTTTCCATTACTTGTAATGTTTAATGTTCGCGATGTGAAATCATCTAATTTAGACTGTACATTCACAGATAAATCCTTTATAAATAACAATTTCTCATTTGATATGTCATAATATTGCCCCAAAGCATCTTGAATACGCATGGAATCAGATTTAATACTAAATTTAGGATTAGCAGAATTTGTAGTATCATAAAAGTTTATAGATAAATCATTACGCAAATAAATACCACCACCACTAATATCAATAAAACCTTTGAAATAACTTTGTCTAATTTTATTTGCATTTTCTGATAAATCAAACCACTTACTCATTCTTATATATATTTCATATTTTTTTATGCTATTCAAAATTCTTAATTTTATAACTATAGAAAAAATATATTATAATTATATTTCAGTTTATAATTATAATATTGTAGTTATACTAAATTATAACGAAGATAAATCAAAATTGAAAAATACATCCATTAGATTGAAATACATTTCCATTTATGTCTAAAGCACGATTTGTATTGACATTTGTTGTGTTTATTCCAATGTAATTTGTAATCATATTACCATTAATATTTACTAATGCATTTGTAATATTATTTGTAGTATTAATTTTCATACTTTTATTCAAATATAAATTTCCATTGAATGATACGTCATTAGATGTATATAATCGTCCATTCAACGATAAATCTTCACTTATAATTAAATTATAATTACTTACTGTAGTATTAATAATATTTTGGTTCTGATATTGTTTCACTGTTAAATTACCATTTACCGTCAAATCTTTTCCTATATAAACCGACCTATTTATTGAGGCGTCATAATCAACAAATAAACTAGACTTCATAATTACATCTGAATTGTTAATTATTCTACTAGTAACATTTAAATTACCTATTATCATAGCATCTTTTGATACATATAAAGAACCTGAAAAATTTACATCATCTAATGTAAACAATCGTTTGTTTATTGTTGTATCACTTCCGACTACTAATCTGGAATTCATTGAAACATCGTAATTTACAAATAAATTTCCATTTAGTGATGTATCTCCTAATGTAAACAATCGTTTGTTTATTGTTGTATCGCTTCCGACCACTAATCTGGAATTCATTGAAACATCGTAATTTACAAATAAATTTCCATTTAGCGATGTATCACCTAATGTAAACAATCGTTTGTTTATTGTTGTATCACTTCCGACCACTAATCTGGAATTCATTGAAACATCGTAATTTACAAATAAATTTCCATTTAGTGATGTGTCTCCTATAGTAAATAATCTTGAATTCAATATACTATCTTTCATTACATATAAATTGCCATTTAATCTACTATCTTGATCAACATATAAATTTCCTCCTTCATTAATATTCAAATCTCCTCCGATTTGAATAGAACCACTTACATCAACTACATTATTTTGAGAACGATTGAATAAATTGGGAAAATAACAATAATATATTTTACTTAAGCCAAGTTGGTTATTTTGAGGATTATTTGGATTTACAATATACGATTGAACATTTCTGGATATCATAAAGGAATTAATATCATTCATATAAATAGACCTTAATGTTACAGATGACCCATTCAAAATATTAGCATTACCCCCACTATTCAATAATAAATTTGGTATTACATTCCAAATACTATACCCATTATTTGTATAGTATATTACGCCATTATTTCCTACTGCTATTGCTCTGTTTTCATCATATATAAAAACTGAATTAAAAGTAGCATTATTAATTGAAATATTCCTCCAATTTGCGCCACTATCTTTTGTATAAGATATATTGTTTACACCCACCGCTATTGAATAAGAACCATTCCATACATTTATATGGTTATAAATTATACTATTATTATTTGTATCAATAATATTATTTGATATGTTATATCTTTGAATGCCATTTCCAACATAAAATACATAATTGGAACTACCATCTACGTAATTGATTGAAGAAATATTATTCAAACCCGTAATTGTAGTTAATCTAATATTATCTAGATTAGTATTATCAAAATAACCAAATGAATTGTCAAACGCTAAAAATATCCGTTTATTTGTTTGACTACCCGGAGTTTGTGTTATGAAAATACTTTTAATTGTATCAAAAGTAAAAGAAGTTATATTAATTCGTGTCCAATTAACTCCTCCGTTTGTTGAATATAACAAATTAGTATTGTTTGCGCCAATAACCGAAAAATCATTATTATAAACATTTATAACTAAATTTTTTACAGATGCTGCAAGACCAGTTGGATCCTTATTAATCTCTGATAAAATCCAATTCAATCCACCATCATTTGTATAATAAATATTTTGTACATATGGTGAATTGATAGAACTTGGTGTTCCTACCGCTATTCCAAATAATTTATTTATTTTAGAAAATGATATATTTAATATTTGAAAACCTATATCTTGAATTTTATTGATTTCACCATTGGTAATACGTGTAGAACCATTTATATCCATAATATATTTTTCAGTAATAGGCGAATGTTTGTTTATACCTACTGTAGCATAATATTTTACTTTTGTAGTACCTGATACTATATTTTGTATCGGAATAAAAGTACCGTCACTTTTATTTAAACCTATTATACCCATTGACATATTATTATCATTACTGTATGTACCACCACCTATTCCTAATCCACATTTATTTGGTGATACTATTTTCATAAAAGTATTTGAACTATTATTATTACTAACTAATGTTAAAGAATGACCTGTAGTATTATTATTTTCATAAATATCATATAAATATTTCCCACTTGATATATCATAAATGACTACTGTTTCATCAAAAATATTACTAGAAACATCGCGATTTGTTATGTGTAATCTTGAATAAATTGTAGAATTCGCCGAAGCAATATCCAAAAATGTATTGGCATTTATATTTATTTTTGAATTTGATAATAAATTTAATGTAGAACCGGCTTTTATATTACCTATAATATTACTACAAATATCTATACTAGATAAACTATTGATTTTACTAGTAGTAGTGTTGATAATATTATTGGTTGTATCTAATTGAAAAGTGTTATCATATGTGGATATTCTACTATTAGGAAGATTGGTACTGGTAGTTGTAGTATTGAAAAAATCAATATATGAATTATTATTATCAACACTAACAGCAATTCCTTTATTATTATTATTTTGTGCTATAATATTTCGTATATATGTTGTTCCTGACCTTACTATTAAATTACCATAAATATCTAATGTTGCTAATGGATTATCATTATTAATTCCTATTCCATTATTTACTGAATTTAAAAAATAATTATTTACACCGAGATATAATTTTCCTTTCAAATATGATATATTATCAACACTTAAATTATTTTTACAAATGAAATTTACACCACTTATATCACCATATGCTGTTAAACTACCTTGAACAATAATAGATGTTTTAAATATAGATACAGTTGAGACTTTTTCGCGTAATAATACTTGATCCGCAACCAATGTCCCAATAGTAAGATGTTGAAATTTATCTATTTTAGACATTCCACCATATTGTTTCCATGAATTATTAGACATTATAATTATTATTATTATACAATTATAATGTATTTTAATTTCTTCGTTTATTCTTTTTGCCATTTTTCTTTTTTGTCATTTTTCTTTTTGTCGCCATTTTTCTTTTTGTCGCCATTTTTCTTTTGTAATAAGGTGTTTTTCTTCTAACAATCGGTTCAACCTTTGGGCTTATGGCATCCATAAAATGAACCTTTTTACTAAATTCGTTATATGGTGAATTTTTATTATTTATATTTGTATATAATATTGGTTTTCCATTTACATCCCCTTCAATAAGTATTTCACCATTATTATTATATTCTTTTATATTTGTATCTTCTATAACTTCCCCATTTACTACCTCATAATTTTGCTGCTGTTTGAAACTCTCAAAATGTTCTTTTGGCTTATCATCTACTAATTCTAAAAATATCATGCTTATAAAATAATATATATATAATAAACAAATTTTTCTCTGCTTTTTGAGAACTTTTATTTTCTGTTTTTTTTAGTTACATTTTGTTTTTTACTGTTTCTTTTCATTTTTTTCTCTATAAATTTATAAATGTTCTCTTTATTTTCTATAAATTTATCTACTATTTCTTGATAAAAATTACGAAATTCACTTCTTTTATTTTCCATATCTTCAATAGAAAACCAATTGATTTCTATTTTTTCAAATAATTTTGTTTTACTGAGAACATTTTTGTCCATCTTTTCCCATAAAAAATCGTGGTTATTATTATAATATTTTGGTAGGTTCTCATCGTATTGTAAAAAAAATATATGAACGTGATATTTATTGTGTTGTATTTTATAAACTCCACCATTCTTTTGTATTAATTTTTTTATATTTTTTCCATCTCCTAAAAAACCGGTTAATTCTTCCCCGCCTTCCCTCAATGCTGTAGTAAAAGGTGTTTCGCCATTTTCAACACCGCCGCCAAAATCTGACCACCCTTTTGCACTATCTTCCATTGGGTTCTCTTTTCCAAATAAAAAATATAGTTTATTATTATGTATTGTAACAGGTAAAATACTTCCGGCTACCATTTATATATTCGCTATATTTTTATTTTTTATCATTTTCTAAATCCGCGTTTTGTTCCTCCTTTTTTACTTCTTGAATTGCTTTTTGATTTACTTTTGGATTTTTTAGAAAGAGATTTTGACTTCATTTCTATAAAATCATCTTGGTTGTCTGGATAAATTGTATTTTCCCCTTTATCGCCATATTGTGAATCTAAAAATATTAAGACATTATCACCATCTGTTTCTGTTTCCAATCGTATAAATTTACCCACTTTTATATCCCCTAATTTATACTTTTTTCCTGGTATCAAATTTTTATAATTTACCATTTACATAACATTATAAAAAAATATTTTTTGTTTGTTTTTGTTTGTTTGTTTTTGTTTGTTTGTTTTTGTGGTTTTACAATATCTAACAAAATGTCTATAATTTGATAACTTTGACATTTTCATATTCTCCTTCCTTTTCATAATCATCTTCTTTTAGTTCAAAATCACTAAATGGATTTACTATAAAATTGGAATAATCCACTTTTGGAATATTATTATAAAATTCAATGACTTTGGGGTTTGCGCATATTCGCTGTGGTTCAAATGCGGATAAATACAAACCATCTAAACTTTGTATTCGGGATAATGCGACATATGTTTGTCCAAATTCAAATATGGAATTTCCGATGTCTATTTCAGCCATAGCTAATGTAGCACCTTGAATTTTATGTATAGTCAAAGCCCACGCTAAACAAAGCGGATATTGTCCTATTGCAATACACGGATAATCATCGCTTTGCCAAAAATGCGGTTCTACATTACGAATACATCCATTCGTAAATCTTACTACAATTTGTGTTTTTTCATTTTTTTCTATTATATCCACTATTTTTCCTTGAGAACCATTACAAATACCATTATCTATATCAATATTCGCTGTACATAACACCGACGCCCCTTTTTTCAATGTTAATAATTCTAAACAAGGCGTATTACTTAATAAATAATTGATTTCCATTTCTTTATCTTTTTCGGTCATTTTTTCACATTTTATTAGTTCTTCTGCCGTCAATAATTTATTTGTTTCTAAATTCGTTTTACAATTTTTTTTAATACAACATTCAAACTGGTATTCATCTTCATCTAATTGTTCAAACATAATATTATTCAAAATATCTACTTTTTTTTTGATTGGATATAATTTTGTAGGTGTAATTCCGCCATATTTTGTTTGGTCAAATTCACGTTTCACATATTTTTTCAAAATTCCTATATTTTCTTCATCCAAATTACCTCTACGAATTTGCGATAACATTTTTATATATATTGGGTCATTTTGACGAAATATAGTTTCTAATTCAATATGGTTTGCTAATGGAAATGTTTTCAACCATGATGAACTTTCAAAACAAAATCGTTCTGTATCGGGTTCTCCATAAGTCCCTACAGGTGGTAATTGAAAGAAATCGCCGCAAAATACTACTTGTATTCCACCAAATGGTAAAACTGAATATCGGGTTCGCTGTCCTATTTCATACAATAATTCAAATATCTTTTCAGACATCATACTAACTTCATCTATTATCAATACTTTTATATGTTTCCATTGCTTTTTCAATCGGCTACTTTTTAATACTTGTTCTACTATTGTTTTTTTATCACCCCTTGCTATTTTGATGCCACTCCAAGAATGTATTGTTTTTCCACCACATTTCAATAAGACCGCGGCACAACCAGTCAATGCGCATACTTGTATGGGTTTTTTACTGATTTTGGAATAATTTACACAATGTTGTATTAATTTTGATTTACCTGAACCTCCCGGACCCGTAATAAACAAATTTTCACCTTTTTTAAATTTTTCAAACGCATATTGTTGTTCCTTAGATAATGTTTCTGACATATGTTTGTGTGTTATTTTGATGCTAGTAATAGTAATATATATTCTTCAATAAAATGAATATATATTTTTCAATTTTTTGTTGTTCGTGTTTTATTTTTTACTTGTATTTCACTCATATTCTACTTCTAAACATAACGAAAAATCCATTCCATTCAATGAAATTAGGCTTCCAAAATCATTTAATAATTGTAAATTTAATTTTTGAATATCTATTTTTCCATTGTAATTTCTATCATCGCTCACTAATAAACCATTATACATATTTGCGGGTAATATACTATTAAAACGATAGGTTGATTTATCCAATGTAATTCTTGCTATAATTGATTTATTTATAAATGATGTAGGTAATGGTGTTACAAATGATGCCGGATTATTTTTTGAAAATTCATCTATTGCTAAATATAAATATTTACTTCCATTTAAATCTATAAATGTATCGGATATTTCATATATATATTGATTATTAGGGTTCGCATAATATTGGTTTTTCATAGTATAACTAATTTTTCTATATCCCAATAACCATCCTAATTTGGATTTGAAATTATATTTATCAAAATTACCATTTTTATCTATAGCGAAATCTATAATTAGATCTGGTGAATTATCCACAAATTCACGATAAAATTTTGATTTATTATTTTGTACATCGTATCTCAAATAATTTAATTTATTCGCTATTATTTCACCTATTGAATTTGTTAGGTTATCTATTTGATAATTAATCTCTGTTTTAAGAGAATTCATATCATAAGTTCCATCTCTTAATGTAATAATTGTTGAATAATAAACATTTGCTTCGGGTTGAGAATTTGTTAGTTTAAAATAATTATTACCTAATGCTGATGATATGTTATACATAGTCATTGGTATTTCAATTGATTTTACTGTGATTTTTTTTACATCATTTATTCTTTCTGGTAATGTAACATTATAATTCACTAATTCGTTGTTATTATATTCATCTCTAAATCTTGTATCTATATTTATATATTTTGTTTTATTTGCTTTATGTACATTTGTCATTACCATATGACTTCCGTATTGATTTACTGTTGGTTCTAAAAATAAATCTCTATTAAAATTACTCATTTGAATATATAATATATATCCTTATATTTTATATATTATTTTTTTCGTTTTTATTGTTTTTCTTTTATTTTGCTATTAAAAATTGTATACTTTTGCTATTTGTAGAGTTGTTCCTGTTACTACATCATTTGAACCTCCACTCATTCCTTCTGTTAATCCCAATTTTTTCATTCCGTTTACTATAATAAATAGTCCAAAAAATAATATTAATAATATAAAAAAGAGATTTTTGCTTTGAAAAATAGTATTTAACATTGACTTGTTATATATATTTTAACTATATAATTTTTTCTATTTTCCACAATTTGAACAATTAGTAGTTGGTTGTATTTTGTCTATCATATTTATTTTGAATATGTTGTTTATCATTTGCCTTTGTATATCTGATTGTGTTTTTCCTAATTCCCTTTTTTCGTTATTATTTTCATTAATGAAAAAACGGGGTTGTTCATTGAAAATTTCTAAAGTTCTCTTGTTTGAACCGTTCATTACAAAAATCATTTTCATTGGGTTTTTTATAATAAACATACCGAAAAAAATTGAATTTTCTTTTTATTTCATTTGATTATAAAACTAATATTGAATGAATAATAAGATAAAATATACTTGTACCCATTGTCTACGTGATTATAAAGAAAAATTCAATTACGATAGGCATATTGGGTTTTGCGAATTTTCTCATAAATCGGTTAAAGAACGTGAAAATGAATTTGATACTTTTGAAAAAACACCGTCTTTGAGCGAATTATTTTCATTTGTCAAAGAATTAGTTGTTCGCATTGATAAATTGGAAAAAGAAAACGCCCAATTGAAACATATGTCTGTTGTATCTAAACGGAAATTGGGTTTTGCTGAATGGTTAAACTATCATAATAAACCTTGTGTTACTTTTACAAAATGGTTGAGTGAAGTACCTTACCATATTTATTTGAATGATATTTTCAATAATGATTTGATTTCGGGAATATTATCATCCCTTCAACATAAAAACTCCGAGTGTGGTTATCCTATACACGCATTTGTAGAAAAACAAAACTGTTTTTATATTTATGATGAAATAATGGATACAAACAATGATAAAAAAATACAATGGATATTAATACAGGGTAATGATTTTGATAAATGGTTGAATTATATTTCACAATCATTCTTAATTGAATTCAAAAAATGGTGTGATGAAAATAAAAATGAAATTGATAATAATGAAACTATGAAAGAAATTTATTTTAGTAATTTTCAAAAGGTTTTGGGTAATTCAAAATTAAGTGTTGATGTTCGTAATCAGCGAATTCGCCAACAATTGTTTCAGAAAATTAAACAGTCTTTTGGTCGTGATGGTGTGTAATTTCTTTGAAAAATTGAATTTTATTTATAATGTTTTTTTATTTGTTATTGATGTATATAACATTATAAAATGACCACTTTTGTTGAAAAAAATGAACCTCCTAGTTATTTGGCTACTGTGAATAAACATCCACGCGATGAATTTATTACTTTTGACGAAGGCCCGCACGTCTATACTGTTCATGGTGATAGTACATTTACTTCAGTTACTACTTGGAACCATAGTCATTTTGATGTATTTGATTCCGATGCTGTCATTGATAATATGATTAAAAAAGGTTCTCTGAATGATCCAAAAAATAAATATTATGGTATGAACAAAGAAGAAATTAAAGAACTATGGAGTAAAAAAGGTGCTTCTGCTTCTATACAAGGAACTAAACTCCATTATGATATTGAATGCTATAATAATTATATGGAAGTTGATAATGATAGTATTGAATTCCAATATTTCTTACAATTTGATTCTCAATATCCTGAATTGAAACCCTATCGCACTGAATGGATGGTATATTATGAAGAATTGAAATTATCTGGCTCTATTGATATGGTTTACGAAAATCCTGATGGTACTTTACAAATTTATGATTGGAAACGGGTGTTGGAGTTGAAATCCGAAAGTTTTGGTGGAAAATGTGCTAAGACTTCGTGTATTAGCCATTTACCTGATACGAACTATTGGCATTATTCATTACAATTGAATACTTATAAAATGATTTTAGAACATAAATATGGTAAAAAAGTTACTGGGTTATATTTGGTTTGTTTACATCCTGATAATGTTTATAAAAAATATGAACGTATTGAAGTAAAAGTCATGGATAAAGAAATGACTGATTTATATAATTTACGTTTAGAACAAGTAAAAAATGGAACTGATCAAGTGAAAAAACACTGATTGTTGTTCTTGGAATATCAATAATATTAATAATAATAATAATATAAAAAGATTTTTTTATATTATGCTAGATAATGAATATGAGTAATTCTTTTATTATTTGGACATATATTTTGTATTTATTAAAAATAATTAAACAAATTTTCACTGCTTTTTTTCCAATAGACCAAGATGTTGATTTGGTAATTCATAAATCACCTACTGATTTGTATTATGATAATCAATTGAAAATTTTTTTGGGTTCTTTTGAATTAGATAAAAAATGGAATTCCACTATTGATGATGTATTTTATAACAAAGAAAATTATTTGGAATTATTAAAAGACGTAGATAATATATTAGAAAAAAAATGGAAAATGCGTATTTTGATTGAACATACACCTCGTGGTAATGTTTTTATGTATTATGACCCTTTTAAATTAGGGTTCTCTTATTATTGTGACCAATATGTACCTTATAATATTTTGAATGGTGTTGCTATGAAATATGTTTTGAAATTCCATTGCCGTGATTTTTTTATGGATGAATATGTTGTTCCTGAAAGAGTTGCTTCGCCGCTGCTGGGTCTTTTGGTAGAAGAAAAAAAGGTCAAAGAAATTCAAGAAAAAATGGATGGTAATATTAAAAATAGATTACGTAATGCGCCTTTTGCGAAATTCAAAAATTATAATCGTGCTTCGTTCGGAACCATTGAAGAAGTTAAAAAAGAACCTTCTCAGAATGTTGCTGTAGCAGAAAAACAAAAAGAACGAAATCGTTTTATTAATTTGGGTAAGACGTGTAATTTTTCTATTTTACAACCTGTAGTGAAAAAAAAGCGATATAGTAATATGTTTAAATCTAAGTTGGCGAGTTCTTTGAATGATAATAGTAGTGTTCAAAAGGAGGTTTTTAGTTATCGCGATTTTTTGCGGGAAACCTTGCGGGAAACCAAGTGCAGGGAAACCAAGGTTTCCCCTGCGACCCCTTCCTTTATATAATGTATATTCAAAAGTTATTAAAAAGGGTCTTCTAACTATGAAAGGAAGGGGTCGTAGGGGAAACCTTGGTTTCCCTACACCATTTGAGAAATCCTACGCTTTTTTCCAATTGAAATGACGACCCTAAAAATGACTTTGCGATTACATATGCTTTCAATTCTTTTTCATTGAGACTTTCTAAATACATTTCCATTAATTTTGTTTGGTTAATTTCTTCCATTTTATAGTAAAATTATTATATAATATTATATTGTTTGTATTATATTGTTTTTTATTCAATTTTTTCAGGGGTGTGGATATGTTTGTGGTTGGGTTATAGAGCGCCACAAGCGAACGGGGTTTTTTTTGTATTATTTTTTGTTACTACATCGTTGGTTGTACAACTTTCGTGGATTTTTGTTACATAATCACTACTTGCTATTGGTTTATAGCCTTTTTGATTATGAATATTGTCCGGTTTGGTGAAATTGAAAATATTTTTCCTAAAATAAGTGTTATAATTATTACAATATTTTATACATTGGAGATTTTTTTGTGTTGTACAAGCATCGGTCATTTTTATTGTTTTCTTTTTTAGTCGTGTTATATAATCATCTTGTGTGTTTGAATTGTTCGTTGTATCTGGTTTCACTGTTGAATATGGTTGTGGTCGTGTTAACCATCTATTGCGAGTACTTAACATTCCTTTTGTTCCTAAAACGGATGGTTTGATGATAGAAGGATTATTTAATGATGTTACAGCGCTTTGAATGATTGGTGTTTCTTTATAATGACCACAACACCCACCATGGCCTTTTTGGACATTTCCTTTCATTAATGTTTTTGGAAGAGAACGTGATAGCGATGTTTGACCTATATATCCTTGACTTCTATGTGTTCCATTGAGTGAAAATCCGGTTTTTGAACCTACACTCATATTATTATATTGTGTTTGAGTTTTTCTTTTTAAGGTTGCGATTGACATTTTTTGGTTGTTGTTATATATATATATATATATTTGGATATTTTTTTGGAATTTTTTGATTGTTATTGTAGAGAACATTGTTATTATATGGATTTTCAATTGTTACTGATTTTGGTGTGGTGGATTTGAATTTATCTTTTATTGTTTTTATTTTATCAATTGTAGATGAAATAAAATGTTTTCTTTTACTTGGAAATACAAGGAATAATAATGGGGTGATTGGAGATATTCGGGTTCTCGTAATAGAAAAAATTGCTTGATAATATTTATTATTGATAACAAATAAATATATTATAAAATGAAATTTTCAAGCACTATCAATTAGTACTAATTTATCAAGCTCGTACATATAAAAATACAACTAAGAAAAACCACCTATGAAATTTACTCCATCATTATATGATGGAGCAGAAAGATACAATATATTCCAAACAACAGTAGGTGCGTAGTTTAGAGTAAATGTTAAATTCAGATTACCACTATCAATATTAAGAGTTATATTATTATTTTTGATGATAATAACCGTAGCTGTTGTAAAATTTGCTATCCAATAAACGAACCATACACCATATCTATCTTGCGTTCCTGATTGTGATGCAGTTACTATAGCATGCCCACCTCTGAATGTGTGAAACACACTAGTTGTACCATTTGCAACACCAGCGACATTTCCACATGCGGTTCCAAATCCTTTGTATCCCCTAATAAAACCATTAACGTCTAAAGGGACTATAGGAGTCGTAGTCCCAATACCAACATAACCACTACTATCAACAACCAAAGCATTGGTAGTTCCAACCATTGCATTCAATTTATTTTGAGCTAATCTATCAAGATATAAACTACATGATGAACTAGAAGGTGTTGTAAAATTTATATTCCATTCAGATAACTCAGCAACACTTGTCCCAGTTGTAGAAAAAATACTTGGAATAGCGATTCTAAAATATTTATATGAATTGGCTGCGCCTGAATATACAGTTATTGTTAATGTACCACTGCCACCGTAACTACTATATGATGTTCCTTGCTGTGTTATTACTGTATTAATTAATGAATAAGCAGTAGTCGGGGCTGCTGAAAGCGACCCTTTATGAATACCATACCAATTTGTATTATCATTAGACCCTAATATATAATACACTTTAGGGACTTGTACAATTTGTCCTGCTCCTAAGTTATAATTTGAAAGTATTAATGGAATACCACCTGTATAGATTTGTAACCATTCACCACTCAATGATGAAACACCTGAAATATTATTTATATTAAGAGTATTTGATGGACCTGTTGTTGGATAATCTCCTGTATTTGAATATAAATTGCTATTACTTGAAGCCCATGTTGTTGTTACAGAACCATCAAATGGTTTATATGCTACGTACGCAGCATTTGGATATACGCTACTGGCTGAAGAATTCCAATTAATTATTTGCCCATTAACTGTTGTTGACCAAGTATTCGCTAATGCAGCACTGCTATTCGGTGAAATCGTCGTAGCAAAGTTATTATTCCCTATTATCAAATTTCCATTATTTGCTAATGTCAAGTTCCCATTCAAACTTATATTCCCAACAATATCCAATGCCGCTTGTGGATTAGTAGTCCCAATACCAACATTGCCACTAACAGTCAACCTTCCATTAAGCGACAAATCTTCATTGACAGTCAATTGATTATAAGTCGTAGTTGTTGTAGCAATAATATTTTGAGCACTATATTGACGTACATTCAATTGTCCTGCTACTGTCAGATTATTCGTTGTCATATGATTAGCATATACATTTCCACTCAATGATGGTAAACCTTGTACATAACTCGATGTCGCACCACTGCTTCCTACACTATTATTATTTGTTGTATTATTATCTATGATATTAACATTATTTGTACCTATATTTGTGCCTAAGAAACCACTGGTAGATGTAGCAGCAACAATATTCGAAAACACATTCGCATTTACTATTGTAGTTGTATATGGAGCAGTAATATTACCTACCAATGATAAACAAGGTGTGTAGATACCAGTTGATGTTGTAGGGTTTGTTGTTGGTAAATAAACACCTGCCAATACAACATTACCAATAAAATCTGCCATTGTATATGTTTGACCCGGTGCGATATTAGAATATGTAATGGCTACTGTTGGTGATGTAATTTGTCCTGATGTTCCATTGACTGTATAAGATACACCACTTGTTGTTGAACCAGTAACATTACCAGTAGTATTATTGAGAAATTGGTCCATAATGGTTACATTTGCCAAAGTTACATTATAATTCAAAAATGTTTTTGATAATGAAATATTACCCGATAATGCGTTGTATCCACTGAAATTCACGGTGTTCAATGATGTTGTTAAACTATTTGCGAAAATACCACTGCCAGTTGAAGTATTGAATGGTGGATTGGCATATGTTGTTATATTAGCAATTGTATTTGCTGTCGGAAAATTATTGACAGTAACTTTTAAATTACCGACTGTTATTAATGAATGAAAATCAGTGGTCTTGATATTCGCAAATATATTTGAATTATTTTGGGGTATATTGATATTTCCTAATACAATATTAGCGGTATAATTTGTATTCAATGATGTTACTGATGTATCCAAATCTGGAACTTGTATTGTTTTGATATAATTATTTGCATAATCGTTGGAATTCAAACTGTATTGTAGTGTATTTACACTATTGACTAAATAAATATTTGGAGCATAAGTTATTTGAATGTTAGGTTTTACTGTGTTGTATGAGTTGACGAATAATACATTACCTGAATAACTGCCCAAACCCATTGAATATATAGAACCACTACTATAGTTTCCACCTATTTTTACGTTCCCTGCTTGATAGTTACCAGTTACAGAACCAGCTACTGTAGCATTTACATTTCCACTATATGTTATACTATTATATTCAATATTACCTAACAAACCGGCATTTACTGCAGCAGAATTTACTGTAGCATTTGAACCTACTATATTACCACTTGAATACATATTGATCAAATAATTATTTATTAGAGTGGAATATGCTGGTGTAAATGTGATATTTGCTGTGTATAAATATTGTTTTATTTGTAATGTTGTTGGTGCGGCGCTATTTGTAATATTTGCTCCAAAATAAATCGGGGCTGTACTTCCATTTGTAATGTATATATTAGAAGTGATATTTGGAGTAAGAGTAATATTAGAATATGACGTTGCTGTTGTATTTTGATAAATATTTGCGTATACATTATTAATTGTTGTGAGAAACGAAATTGTATTACCTGTAATACCATTGTTCAAGTTGTAATTAGTTGATGGTGCGAATTGAATATTTGCTGCAATTGGAACATAGACACTCAAAGCATTACCTGAATAAAAAGGTGGCACAGTAATATTTGCGACTGTTACTGGAGTTTGAGTAATGGATGTGGAGTTAGCAGGAGCACTACGATAAGTAATATTACTGAATACTGCTGGTGTTGAATTTGCAGTGGTAAAATAAATGTATACAACACCGGAACCACCATTACCGGCACCAATAGTTCCTGTCTGACCCGTATAACCACCACCACCAGCACCTGTATTCGGAACAGCACTCAATGATACATTAGTGTTACTAATATTAGCTGTATTAAGACTATTACTACTATTGAAAATAGAATAAGCACCAACACCACCATTGTTACTAGTTCCAGTACCAGAACCTCCACCAGAACCATAAATACCATTTGTACCAGCATTTCCATTAGCTCCACCAGTAGGAGTATTAGAAGAACCACCTGGAGCACCACCAGCTAATTGAAAAGCATTAGCACAAATATCGGTAATAAAAAAAGAGCCAATACTAGGAGCATTACCTACAAGACCAACTGCAGCAGCATTTCTACCAGCACCACCAAGACCACCTGTATTATTAGAATAACCACCACTGCTGGTTCCAGAAGTACCAGCTGTTCCAGCACTACCACCACCAACACCACCACCACCACCACCAGTACAACTTATATTGATGCTACCACCAATTATAGAAGATGTGCCACCAGATGAACCAGCACTATTGGCAATACCTATTCCACCAGCACCAACTGTAATTGTATAATTTGTTCCTGCTGTCATTATAGTAGGACCTTGCGAAATAGTACCGTAAGAAATACCACCGCCACCACCGCCACCACCAGAAGTAGTGCCAGTAGCATTGACAGCACCACCAGCGCCACCACCACCAACAACCAAATAACCTATTTGAGTGTTATTATTAAATTGTAAATTGTATGAACCTACCGAAGTAAACGCTAATACAGTATACGAGTTATTATTAGCAGCATATACAACAGGATTACTAGGAGCATTAGTAATACCTGGTAAATTAGTATTTAAACCCAAACTACCTGTAACACTCATACCCAATGGAATGGTAATAGCATCGGCTGTCTTATAACTACAATTTGCTTTCAAATAATCTTGTGTTTGGAACAATGTAATATTACCAATATTCGCATTCGTGGTAGCATTCAAAACAATATTTGAACTCAAAGCAGTGGTTGCTGCTGTATAAAACACATTGGCAATGTTTGCATTAAAAGTCAAATTCGTCCCGACTGGCACATTGACATTAATAGCAATATTCGCATATTTTGGCACCGCTACATTAGCACCTAATGCTAATAAATTAGATGATGTTATTATACTACTATTACCAGCAAATGCTACACCACCCGCAACATTGGAAACAGATATAATAGCATTACCTTGACCGGTTAACCCATCAATTTGATAAGTTCCTGTATAAGCCGGATTATTACTTGTATATGATTTTACTGTGGTATTTGCGGCATATTGTTGTAATACTGGCAAATCAAATGATGTCAATAATGATTGCGACTTGAATGTGCCACTGATATCTAGAAATCCGTGTATATATGTATCTTTCTGTCTATTGGCTATTATACGATTATCAAATCCGTCCCAAGTAGCCATATTATATATTTATACCAATAAAATATTTTATTGAACTTTAACCTAAATTTATTATTGCGGGAAACCAAGGTTTCCCATCACGCCCCTTCCTCGTAGGGAAACCAAGGTTTCCCCTACAACCCCTTCCTTTACAGACTTGTATCTTCAAATGGTTCTTTCGAGATGTTTCTAAATGAAGGAAGGGGTATCAGGGGAAACCTTGGTTTCCCTACGAGGAAGGGGTATCAGGGGAAACATTGGTTTCCATGCCAATATAGTGCTCAAACTATTATTTCTACCACTACCACCACTTATAATCAATTCACTGTCAATGAAGATTTGTCGCTGAATGGTAACTTGTATGCAAGGGGGGAATGTCGGTATTGCGACTACTAATCCAGCACTAGCTTTGGATCTTGTCGGCGGTGTAAATAAAGATAATTTTTTATTGTATGCTGTTCCATATAAACATTTTACTAATTCTATTGAAAACTATTTTAGCGTGTTGAAATCACGATTACAGAAATTAGATGGGTTAACCCACGCAGAATTGAAACAAAACATAACAAATACCATACGAAATATTCCAAAGGAAAAATACAGAAATATCATTAAGGGTGATTACGACCGACCAGAAAAATATGTGTCAAAGAAAAATAAGACACGAAAAATCAAGAAGAATTATTTATGAGTTCTCATATAAAATGGGCGTTTTAAATGAGAAAAAAATAAGAAATATGTAAAAATATAAATAATTAAGCTATTCGTGTTGCATATAAGTAGCCAAGCACTTTAGTGTCTGAAGTTGAAGCGCTAACTACACTATAGTTTATCTTTTTAGAAGTATTGGTTGATATAATATGATTTATGGTTAAAGTTTGCCAATAGCCAACAGAACTAAGGAAACCATGAGCTTCCGCACCCGTTATATTAGTTCGTGTGCTAGTAACATCAGTTAAATACATATCAATACTTGTTGCGGTATTACTGGCTGCTGTGTGTCTTGCTAATATTAACCATACACCTGGAGTTAAAGTAACACCACCAGTAAAATCACTTCCTGTTGAAGTAATATTACTTAAAGCTATGCCAGCGGTAGAACTGAGAGTATATCCAATTTGATTACTATTGTATGTAGGAACAGATGAATAATTCAATTCAAACCCGCCACTACAACGAACATTTCCTACAACATCCAACGCATTTTGTGGGTTAGTAGTCCCAATGCCAACATTGCCATTGTTCAATAATGTCATTACTTCTGTTCCTGTAAAATTATAGTAATTTTTGAAACTGTATCTCGAACTATCTCCTGCCATACCGTGTGAAAATCCAAATTTACCGTAGATATCAGTCGAATAAAAGGCAGTATTCGTAGATACGGCATTGGCTGTATTATCACCAACTGTTATAAGTATATTTGAACTTTTATTAGATGCTACTGATTTGTTTTGTACTTTTAATCCAGAACCATTATATAGATCAGTAGAAGTAGAACTTGTCGCTATATCCAAAGGAGCTGTTGGGTTATTACTCCCAATACCAACATTTCCATTACCAACAAGTGTCATAACTGTTGTATCTGGAATAGTTCCATACGCATTTGAAGATCCTGGTCCTGCTGCTAATTTGAAATCTAATGTAGATAGACCACTTATATTAGCGGTATTAGCACCTAAATTTATTTGAGCACTGACACTATTTTGAATACTAAGTGTTGAAGGACGAAGAAAACGTATCATTCCCTGTCTTGTTGTATCAGTTGAACCAGAATTACCTACAGGAAATCCTGTAATAGCAACAACATTACCAATATTTGTAGCATTATTTACTAATAATATACCACCGTTATTATAATCAGCGTTATTGGGTCCACCATTAGCAATCGTCCCAATCCCAACATTCCCAGCAACAATCGCATTCCCACTAACAGTCAACCTTCCATTCAGCGACAAATCTTCACTCACGATCAATTGATAATTATTCGTCGTGGTATTGATGATATTTTGACTTGTAAAATTTTTTACATTCAACCTTCCTGCTATTGTTAAATCTTTTCCTATTGATAAATTTCCATTCATACTACTATCGTATCCCACATATAAATTTCCATTATTCAAAGTTCTATCCAAGTCCTCTATTCAATATAATAGTTACGAAATGGAAAATAATATAATAAAACCCATTAAAAATCAGGTTTTCATATCGTAAAAATTTACAAAAACTTTTTAGATAATATTATTTAGGTTAAAATGTACAAAATTTTTGTATTGATATAATATAAAATGTCGGGCTGGGACGGAACTAATTATAATATCGTTGCTAATAGATATCAACAAATGTTTATTCAAGGCTATCTTGATGTAAGTGGACGAACTATTATACGAAATGGCGATTTAAGTCTGAATAATGGAAATTTATTTGTGGGAGGAAACGCAACAGTAAATGGAAACTTGTTTATTAACAGGGATTTAAGTCTGAATAATGGAAATTTATATGTGGGATACGATAGTAGTATGAATGGAAATTTATCAATAGGAAAAGATTTAACAATAGCAGGAAGGTTGAATGTAAAAAATTTTACAAGTCAAAATATCATCAATACCACGACGAATAATTATCAATTGATCGTGAGTGAAGATTTGTCGCTGAATGGTCGTATGTATGTAAAGGGAAACGTAATGATAGGAAGTGGAAATGAACCATATTATACATTGGATGTTTCAAGTGCTTCAACCCAACCATTCAGGGTTGGTGTAGGGGCAACAAATGCTTTGGTTGTTAATAGTGCTGGGCAAGTTGGCATTGGGACTACTAATCCGCAAAATGCGTTGGATGTTAGTGGCAATATGAGTTGTAATGGTAATGTTTCTCTATTAGTACCTATTACAGTATCAACAGGTTCTCCTGTAGTAACAACAGTCGGTAATTATACTATTTTAAAATTTACAGGAACAAGTACTATAATTCCCTCAATCAATACTAAAATTGGTTATATTGTTGTAGGCGGTGGTGGTGGTGGTGGATGCCAAAGAAACGTAACGAATGCTGGTGGTTGCGGTGGCGGTGGTGGTGGTATATCTTATAGTAATATTAGTACTGGAGTTACATTGACTGCTGGGGCAACTTATACTATAACCGTTGGTGCTGGTGGAAGTGGTGCTACCGTTAGTCCTAGTAATGGTGCTACTGGTGGTGCTTCTAGTATTGCTGGTTCTGGTATAACAACTATAACTGCTAATGGTGGTACTGGTGGTTATGTTAACTCCGTTGCAACACCTGGTGGGTTAGCAACCGGTGGAAATAATAATAATCAAGGTGGTTATGGTGGAGCGAATAATAATGCTTCAACAACAGCAACAATGGCGACTAGTAGTAATACTTCTGGCGCTATAGGTGGTGATGGAGCTATTTTTACTATTAGTGAAACTAATACCAGTTACGGTTTTGGAGCTGGTGGTGGTGGTTGTATAGCTTCTAATGTATACGGTGGTGCAGCAGGTAATTATAATAGTGGCGCTTCTGTAACCGTTAGCACGGCAGGTAAAGGAGGTTATTATGGTAGTGGTGGTCAAGGAGGTAGTAATTTTACCAATGGCAACGGTGGAGTAGCTGATGCTAACACAGGTGCTGGGGGTGGTGGTACCAGTGGAAATGTAAATAATACTCAAAATGGTGGTGCTGGTGGTTCAGGAGTTGTGTATATATTTTATTATTCTGGAGCAATAAATACTAGCGCAATAAATGCTACCGGAATAACTTCTACATCAATGAATATTAGTGGGTATGCTACAATTGGTAATAGTAGTGGTGCAGCATTTGGTATTGGCACTGCGTCCCCTAATGCTATACTTCATATCAACTGCGGTTCCAGCACATTGGCAAGTAATCAACCAGATACTAATGCATATTCGTATCATGGATTGTTATTTCAAAGTCCATCAAAAGGCGGGACATCTCCATATTCCATGGCAATGGGTGTTGACTATACCAATGGTATTGGTTATATTAATTGTGCTGGTAACAGCGCACTTCAACCTTTAGTGCTACAATCGAGAGGTGGTAATGTTGGAATTGGGATTACGAACCCAGGAGCACCATTACACGTATATCAAACTAGTAGTCAAACCACGCTATTAGTTAGCGGTAAAAGTGGTGGTATAGCTTCTGGGTCATGGCCATCAGGTTGGGATGGCGGAATACACACTGTAGATATAAAGTGTTCGTCTATATACGCTGGCACTACTACTTACACTTCAGATATCCGATTAAAAACAAATATTGAACCTTATAAAAGAAGTTTATATGAAGTAATGAAATTAAGACCAGTTTCATTTATTTGGAAAGATTCCCCTGCTAAAGGAAGACATTATGGATTTATTGCTCAAGAAATTGAAGAAATAATACCAGAAATAATATTAGAAGATGGAGATGGTTTTAAAAGTATAAAAGAAGGAATAGTTCCTATATTAGTAAATTCTGTCAAAGAACAGCAAAACATCATTGAAACACTTCAAACCGAAAACCAAGAATTGAAAAACCAAATCCAAACCATTTTGGCAAGATTGGACAAATTAGAAAACTAATAAAAATAATATATTCATTCAACAAATAAATATATTAACCACAATCTCATAATTCATAGAACAAACAACTTTGGTAAATTATTCTTCATTATATTGAAACATTATCTTGATTGCTTTTTCATATTCTAATTATTTGGATTTTCTAAAAGTCTTGAAACATACCCTCCTAAAAAATCCGAGAAAAAGTAGTAGTTAGGTTTTCAAAATTGGACATTTTAAAAATGTCCATTTTTCAAAAGGTGGAGGAAAATGTTTGCGGAAATGTCATTTTACTCGGTCATCGGGTAAAATACCAAAAAAATAATCCACATTTTGTTACGATAAATTTTTGGAATAATTTATTTATTATTTATTGCGATATTTAGTTAAAAATAATTGCTTTAGAATATATATATGAACGGCAACATTGAAAATCGCAAAAAATTTTATTGTGAAAAATGTGATTATACCACATTAAATAAATTTGATTTTACAAAACATCAAACAACCCGTAAACATTTGAGTAACGACAATTATGTAAATTCGGCAATAATTTTTGACAAAAATATCGCAAATATTTTTTCGTGTATATACTGTCATTTTGTTACAAGCAATAAAAATCATTACAATAAACATTTATTGACACGAAAACATTTAGGCAATGTTCATAATAATAAAAGTACCAATACTCATATATGTTTAAATTGTAACAAAGAATATATGAATTATAACGCATTATGGAAACATAAAAAAAAATGTGTTGTTACTAATGAAAACACAAATGAAATGAATGAAATTCCGGATAATGAACCACTACAAAACAAATTCGTTTCAGGTAATGTAATAAGCAAAGAAATGTTTACCCCACAATTGTTTATGGAGGTATTAAAACAAAGTAAAGAATTACAGGAGGTTCTCGTTGAGCAAAACAAAGAATTACAAAACAAATTATTAGAAAAAGAAACCGAATTACAAACCAAACTACTGGAACAAAATGAACAACACCATAAAGAAATCATAGAATTGACCAAGAAACAAACCACCAATATCAATTCCAACAACACCAACAATAATCAGTTCAACCTCCAATTTTTCTTGAACGAAACTTGTAAAGACGCCATGAATATAATGGATTTCGTCAATTCATTGAAACTAACGACAGACGATTTTGAAACAACCGGTAAATTAGGATTTGTAGATGGTATTTCTCGTATTTTCATAAAAGAATTGAAAAAATTAAACACAGAAAAACTCCCCATTCATTGTACAGACTTAAAACGCGAAACAGTATACATAAAAGACAATGACATCTGGGAAAAAGAGAACAATGAAAAACAGAAATTAAAATGGACAATTGATAAAATAGCAGAATTGAATTTGAACCAACATCACAACTGGCAAGAAAAATATCCGGTTTGTAGGGAAAATAACACAAAAGAAAACCAACATTTTTTCAAACTTGCTTCAGTAGCATTAGGTGGCAAAGGTAAAGATGAAGAAGATAAATACCGCGATAAAATAATGAGAAATGTTCTCAAAGAAGTGGTTTTAGATAAACAAACACATTGTAATCGTTTAGTATAAAGAAATACAAGAAATCCATATAAACAAATAACATTATATTTTATTAATTTTCACAAAAAAAGTTCTCAAAAAAAATGACTATACAACAACTAAGTGGAGAACAAGAAATCATATTAAAAAATATCATAGAAGGAAAACACGTAGTAGTAGATGCGGTGGCGGGTTCCGGAAAATCCACGGTGGTTCTCTCCATTGCCGAAAAAATGAAGGCAAAAAAAATCCTTCAAATGACTTATAATTCTATGTTACGTTTGGAAGTGAAAGAGAAAGTGGAAAAATTACGTATTAATAATTTGAAAGTACATACATTCCATAGCTTGGCAGTTCGCTATTATTCAGAAGACGCAATTACAGACACCGGATTGAGAAACATACTGATGAATGATTTACCACCAAGTTCTCCAATATCAATAATAGATTTAATCGTAATAGATGAAGCCCAAGATATGACAATCTTATATTTTTTATTTATCATCAAATTTTTGAGAGATATGAATACCAATGTCCAAATAATGATTTTGGGTGATTACATGCAAGGTCTCTATGATTTCAAAGGTGCCGACATAAGATTTTTGACAATGGCACAAGAAATATGGAGAAAATGTCCTTATATAACTGATTCCGAATTTATAAAATGTAATATGAAAATGTCCTATAGAATAACAAACCAAATGTGTTCATTCATCAATACAGTAATGTTAGGAGAACAACGATTAGAAGCCTGTCGTGATGGTGAGAAAGTAGTTTATATACGTAATTCAAGAACCAATATAGAAAAGATGGTAATATTTGAAGTTACAAAACTACTAGATAACGGTGCCCTTCCGAGCGATATTTTCATATTAGGTGCGTCTGTAAAAGGGGTCAATAGTAATATCCGAAAAATGGAGAATGTCTTGGTTTTACAAGGTATTCCTTGTCATGTTCCAATGTTTGATACAGAAAAAATAGATGAAAAAGTAATCGGTGGCAAAGTGGTATTTTCCAGTTTTCATAGTGTAAAAGGGCGACAGCGAAAGTATGTATTTGTAGTAGGTTTTGATAATGGTTATATGGATTTTTATGCTCGTAATTTACCCAAAGATAAATGTCCGAATACACTTTATGTAGCACCTACACGCGCGTCCGAACGCCTCTTTTTATTAGAAAGCGATAATTTTACAACCGACCGACCATTAGAATTCTTGAAAATGGGTCATTATGATATGATGAAACAAGACTATATACAATTCAAAGGGCATCCACGAAGTGTGTTTTATGTGAAACCTAATGAATATAAATCCAATGGAATAAATGAAAAACATTATATTACTCCAACCGAACTAATCAAATTTGTTCCGGAATCAGTATTGGATAGAATATCTCCAATAATAGAAACAATATATTCAAAAGAAGATATAGGAGAACATAGTGAAATTCCAATACCCAATGTTATAAAAACCAAGAATGGTTATGAAGAAGTAAGTGATTTGACAGGTATCGCATTACAGAGTATGTATTATGATTATATTACCTATAAGTTTAATAATACATATGATGAAGAAATCCCGAATATATTATACGATTTAATACAAAATCATATTGATGAGTTGAAAGCCAACGAACATTATTATTTGAAAGAAATAGTCAATGAAGTCAATGAAAGTATGAGTTCTATAAGTGATTATTTATATTTGGCTAATGTATTGATCGCATTACAAGAAAAATTGTATTTCAAATTGAAACAAATTGATAAAACGGAATATACTTGGTTGACGGCAAAAATGGTTGCGCAATGTAACAAGCGGTTGGAGAACACAATCGGAAAAGAATGTTCTTTGAAAAAACCGAAAATAGAAAAAATAATAATACAACAAAAAGACGAAGAAGCTCATGAGGCTATAGACGCGTTTTTATTGAAAGAGATGGAGACGACGACGAAATTTCGGTTTACAGCTCGAGTAGATTTGGTAACAGAAGATAGTGTATGGGAAAATAAATGTACTAGCACATTATCAATAGACCATAAATTACAATTAGTTATTTATGCGTGGTTATGGAAAATGACCATACCAAATAATCCTAAAAAATTCAAATTATTTAATATAAAGAGTGGCGAAGTATTAGTATTGAATGCTAGTATGGAGCAGTTGAATTATATAATGATAGAATTATTGAAGGGAAAATATTTTGTTCAAAAGAAAATGTCTGATGATGAGTTTTTGGAAGAATGTATTCAAAAAATGGGTGTCATTACAAAGAGAGTATAACGATAGTTCAATGCTGAAAAATTATATTTTCTATAAATATAATTTTTTTGTTTTTTGTTTTTTGTTTTTTGTTTTTTGTTTTTTGTTTTTTGTTTTTTTTTTTTTGTTTTTTT
>Ga0209188_1000552_pt1 | contig 35519 bp, 39 predicted proteins | sample C_130625_EF_Meta_FD_187307 | JGI IMG/M metagenome (GOLD analysis project Ga0209188, IMG submission 187307) | Freshwater microbial communities from Lake Croche, Canada to study carbon cycling - C_130625_EF_MetaG (SPAdes) (version 2) | ecosystem: Environmental > Aquatic > Freshwater > Lake...
ACGATGATTGTCGTTCACAAAGAGTTTCTCGCAAATCAGTGGGTCGAAAAAATCAAAGAGTTTTGTCCGGGTGCAACCATCGGGCGAGTTCAGGGGGACATTTTCGACATTGAAAAGGATTTCGTCATTGCGTTGATCCAAACAATGTGTATTCGATCTTTTCCGGTTGACGCGTTTGATTCAGTTGGCCTCCTCGTTGTCGATGAGGCGCACCACATTGGGGCTCCCGCATTTTCCCAATTTATGTTCAAAATCTGCCCGAGGTTCACGCTTGGACTGACGGCGACACCTGAACGGAAAGATGGACTGACCAGAATTTTGTACTGGTTTCTCGGACCAGAGTTCTTTCGGGTCGAACGCGCAAATCAGACCAAAACACGTGTTGTTACAATCTCGTACACGTGCGAGACGTTCAAAAATCCTCCACCCGTCTCGAGATTCGGAAAGTTGAACATGGCTGGAATGATCAGCGCAGTGACTGAGATTGCTGAGAGGAACGAGATGATCGTCAAGACTGCCCGAGACGCTCTGAACACTGGGCGGCGTGTACTCATCCTGAGCGATCGCCGAAGTCATTGTTTTGAATTACACGAGAAAATCGGAGAGCATTCTGGGCTCTACGTGGGAGGCATGAGCGAACACGACCTTTCAGAGTCGGCCAAAAAGAAGATTGTCATTGCGACATTCCAGCTCGCGCATGAGGGTCTCGACATTCCTGTTCTGGATACAGTCATTCTTGCGACTCCCAAATCTGACATTAAACAATCCATAGGTCGGATAATGCGAGAGACTCCAGGAAAGAAGAATGAACCTCTGATTTACGACATTGTAGATCGCTGGTCTGTCCTGAATTCAATGTACAGGAAGAGATGCGTGATCTACAGGGAAGGCGGGTTTGTTTTTGATGACGAAACGCCCGCTCCAAACATTTTTGGAAAAGGAAAATGTTTACTCTAATTAAATGAAACAGACTCCAGGAAATTTGACCAACGACTGGTTCGATAAGCAGGTTCACTTGTACGAACAAAGCATCTCCCAGCTCTTAGCGGTTGCATCTGTAAAACCATGTCTTTCATAAACTCAGGAGGAAGAGTGCTCCGATAAAAACCATCAGTAGATAATTACATTCCGTCGTGTCGCTTGGGGGAGTCAGTTCCTGAAGTGGGTTGACATGGACAGGTGGTGGTACCGGCGGAGGACCATACGGGGCCATTGCTATGCCCATCTTAGTGTATCATGCGAAAAAAACTAGATTGAAACCTCCTTCTTATTCTTTTTGGTCCTGCGAACAGGAACTTCGCGGGTGTCCCCACCTGCGTCAATGGAAACAATGTCTGAGACATCATCATCCTCTTGACGCTGTGGTCTGCTATGAATTGCTGGAGGTGGACCCATCATGTTCATGAGAGAACCAAAGTCCATCCCTGGCCCGCGCATTTCACCTGGGCGCAACCCCTGGTCGGGGCGATCACCTGCACCTGGGCCCGCGCCCTGAGAACGCTGGACAGCATCCATCATGTTCCGCATCAGGTCTGGATTTTGCTTCATGACTTGCGCTGGATTTGGAACAGCCGCCTTGAACATCGAGTTTGTCAAGTGGAACATCATTGCCGAACCGCCAACCATCATGACAAGCTTAATCTCGGGTGCGACATTCACCTTGGTACGGTACTTGGCATAGAGCTCTTCGAAAACCCCGTCGTAATCTTCGATATTCTCCATGGTATTCTGGGACCAGCCGTTCAGTTCGACATCAAACGGATCAAACTTGTCATTCAGAAACTCGAGGCCGGTGACACACGCAACGAGCATCCGGCGTTGAAATTTGATTGAACGCTCGACCTCGATCGAATACGTCATGCGCTTGTACTCGGTCCGAATCTCCTCAACGTCCGAGAAGATGCTCAGGCGCTGGCTCGACTGAATTCCTTTTTTGTTCAGACGAGAAATCTTGTTCAAAAGATCCGCCTTTTCATCCTCAATCGTCTTGTAGCCTTCAGATGGAAGCTGCTCTCCACCGCCCTGTTGCTGCTGGCCGTACATTTCATCAGGCTCGTCGCCCCCATCGTACTCCTCTGGAATTGGAGGGGGTGGTGCAGATCGTTTGTCAGGGTTCATGAACATGTCCATGCCGTCATCCTGAGGAGCTGCACTCGGCCCAGGCGCTTGCTTAGCAAAAGGGCTCATCTTGGCAGGCTTGGGCTTCAGAGGAACCCTCCGCGCTGGAGCCTGGATGGAGATTTCATCCAGAAGAGCCGTTTCATCATCATTCAAATTCATAGCGTGACCATCATTCGTGTCGAAAGTAATGTCCATTCTAAAACCTTTAAAGAAATAAGCTCAGTATCTTTAACGCAAAAATAATCTCACCCAAATACAAATGAAGAAGTTTGGTAGCCGTCTCATAATTTTTGGCCTGCTCATCGCAATCCTGTACATGCTCATGAAGAGCCGGTCGAGTTCCTACATGGGGTCACCCCTCGACATTATCATGGGTCCAGGTGCAAAGGCTGGCCCGGCTGACATTTTCGGCCTGAAGAGTGACATGAAATGCGTTCCAGGGCCAAGCGTCGACGCTGGCTATTACACCCAGGATCTTACTCCAGGCGGCTTGTGTAATGATCAGGAGTTTGTCAGAAACCAGATGCGCGACTGGACTATAAACACAGGCATAGGCGGGACTCTGTTTGATCGCCTCGGTTAGAAACACGTGCTGACTATTCGTGCTATATCATCAAGCGTATTAACTGAACAATCACATCCATAGTAATTTTCGGGACATTCGCACCTTGTACTTATCTCGCCTCCATAAGTTTCAGTAACAAGGTATCCCCCGTTTTTACAACGATTCGCAGTAGTATCTATCGTTGCAAGATTACACGCATCTCCGTACCATCCTGTCAGACAAGTGCATGACCAAACAGCTCCATCAAATCCGAGAGCTCCTCCAGGTTTATAACATATAGGTATCTTTGAAAAGTCAAATGTACTCGGTGTCGGGGTCGGTGTCGGTGTCGGTGTCGGTGTCGGTGTCGGTCCTGCAATTTCACACGCGCTTCCAGACCAACCGGTAATGCATGTACATTTCCAATTTGTTCCATCAAAATTGAGGTACCCTCCAGGAGATGTACACAGAGGAGGATTTTTGATGTTTCCTACAGAACAATCCGAACCTCCCCACCCTGGATTACACGTGCACGTATACGTACTTCCTCCTATTTTTGTGAGCGAACCGCCGGGAATCGCACACGGAGGAATCTTTACACCTGTGTCGACATTCGGAATGTTACACGCCGATCCTGTCCATCCCGGAAGACACGTACATGACCAATTGGTTCCATCGAAACTCAAAGCACCTCCCGGTTTGTAACATGGCTGAATTGATTTCGAAGTCGAAGTCGAAGTCGAAGTCGGGGAAACTACAGATTTTGAAGGTTTAGCAAAAATCAAAATTACAAGTAAAATTATAACAATTGCAAATAGACCGAGTTCCACTACCCACATAATGTAAACTCTGTTTTTAATTCATCGATACTTTGGTAGTATCGTGCAAGATCCTTTTTGAATCGTGCATCCTGCTTAGCTCCTGTTTTGTAGAGCCACGCAAGATTCGCTTTGCTGTACTTTGTTCGCGTCTGGTTTTCCGTGGGCCGTCTCGGAGTCTGTTTCTTGGGAGCTGGAGCCGACGGACGATCGACAAAACTGAGCGCCTGCATGATCGTGTCCGCCAAGTCATCCTTCTTTTTGTGCGTGTCGAAAAACTGAATCCATTCCTTGTTTGTTTCAGAAAGAAATCGCCTGGCCCGTTCGACGGACGCCTTTTTACGGGCGTCATACTTTGCCTTTCCGGGCCCAGCAACGTCTGGAATTTTGTGCCGAGCGTCCCAGATGATTACATTCTTCTCCTTGACGAGAAAGTATGTGTGCAAAAGGTTTTCGACGCTCTTCATACCCCTGTTCCTGTCGGGCTGCTTTTCAATGACGACCGTCTCTGCATCGAGAACCCATGAACGTTCATTCAAATGCCGAACCAGACATTTGAAAACTCCATCTGCGTGCTTCATGGGAACTCCCGAAACGTCCCATTGTGAAATCTTTTTCGTTTCTGAATCAAAAAGACACATTGCAAGGTTTTTGATTCCGCAATCTATAGAGAGTATCATATAAAGATATATAGGCTTCTTCCTTTAAATGAATCAAATTTGTTGGTGGTGTGTTCATCCTCACGAAAACAATCTTCCGTTCCACCTTCCCGTCAAATATGACGACCGGCTCCAACGATTCAACACAATTGGGAATTTTTGTTCATGGAAATGTGCAAAGGCGTACGCGCTCCAGATGGATACTGCCCGAAAAGGTGAAATCTTGTCCATTCTTGCGCTCATGCGAATGAAGGCGACGGGTGGACGGTACGAGAAACTTTGGCCAGCCCCGAAACGAGAGGCACTTGCGTGCTTCGGAGGAAAATTTTCAATTGAAGAGTTTAGAATGTACGGGGGGCCAATCGAGCCGCCGGTCGTTCACTGGCCGTTCGAACACAGGTACGTCCCGACAATCGGACCAGACACGCACGTCCAAGAAAAGTCATTCTCGGGTGGAAAGATGAAAGCCATTGAGGATTCGGAATCTCTCAAACTCAAACGAGAGAAACCTCTCGCACGCGCATCATCCAAGTTAGAGAGTGTGCTCGGTATTACAAGAAAGGTGAAGTGATGTGTTTCGAGATTCGAAAAAAAGAGTACATTTTTGAAAACGGAACACACGTTTTTGCGCGCGACTATCAATCTGCAATTGTAAAACTTCATGAAACAAATGATTCACAATTTACAATTGAAGATTGTAAAAATTATAATTGGAAATGTACATTTTCTCCGACTGTTTTTGTAGAATACAAAAGTTCGAGCGGTTCAACGGCGGCACTTCACGGTCCATGGTTTCTCCACCTGGACAAGAGAGTTACCGTATCCCAGATACCGAATAAATCAAGTTGGATGTAGACGGTGAGCGTATTGGTTTAATACTCGTGGTACGCGGTCGTTTATAATTACTTTTCTGCATAAAGAAAATAATGACTGCAAAAACAAAGAGTGCTACGAGAAGGTGTTTTTTCATTACCATGTTACTTGAAAATTAATTGCTTCTGCTTGTGCGTCGGTCTGGACACAGGAACATTGTCGTCCGTGCTCTTGTGCCACTGATCTCCACTGTGAGCTCTCCACTGGATAGACCAGCGCTCGAGTGTCTTTCGGCACATTACGCACGGTATAGACGTCCCGAGCTTTCCCGTTCCGCACATTCTCTCAATACGAATGTCGCCATACTTTCGATGGATCCAATTTCCGAGTTGGTGCGGCTTGATGCCCGCCCGATTCGCCTCCATATTCACAGACCTAAAAAAAAGGCGTTCCGCACACATGAAATAATTGTTTGGGTGAGTCGTCTTGCTCGTGTAGCAAATGACATATGGTCTCATTTCGTCTTGATTCATTAGAAGCTCAAAGCTTTACCTAAAGTTGCAAATGAATTTGTTACAGATGGAGGAAGAGCCGCTTTGCTCATATTTTTCGAAACTAATTGGTACGCATTGATTATGTTTGCAAGTGCACCTGGCGACGGTTTTTGACGATCAAAGCCCATAAATAAAGTATTTGATGCATTTACAAGCTGATTTATACTTGCTTCGAGTGCGGGTTGATTCGTCACACCTGCAGCCAAATAGGCGGCTACAAATGTATTCAAAGATGCCGAATATGTCTGCAAAGAAGATGAAACGGGATAGAGTGGAGCTATGATTTTGTTAATAAACTTTTCAGATGTCCTGAAAAAAAGGAGGTACAAAATTATTGCAAGAAAAATGATGATTAAAGTGTCCTCCATACTAAAAAACGAGTATTTTTTTTGCCAGAGTCTGGAGAAATCATTCAAACCCAAAATGGCTCACCCATATCGTGCATACATTCAGGGTGCCTTTGCAAAGGTCCTCGGTCCTGGAGCAGTTTCCAAAAATTGCGAAATTTCGATTCTAAACTGGACGAGGGAGAAGGTTTCACACGGTGAGTCGTCATGGGAAAATCCGGCGTTTCGCCAGTTGTACAAGTCCAAGGCGATTGGGATCCTGCGCGAGATGGAGCGGTCGCCGACGGTTCCCGTTCCTGATTTGAAAGTTGAAGAATCCAAAATTTCCTTTTCAATCAAGATGGTTCCGGGCCTGGTCCGCAAGCTTCAAACCAAGCAGCTCGACCCGAGGCGCATCGCCTGGTACTCCCCCGACATTCTCTGGCCTGAAGGACCTTTTGCGCGAGTCATGGCGGACATCAAACAGAGAGATTTGCGGATCGAAGAAATCAAGGCGCAAGAGAAGGACTACGAAGGCATTCTCCAATGCAGGAAATGCAAATCGAAAAAGACGGAGTACTACCAGCTTCAGACACGGTCAGCCGACGAGCCGATGGTACGTTTTCTTGTTTATTTTTTTTCTATTTCTAACTCTTTCTTCAGACAACATACGCAACGTGCAAAAACTGCGGGCTCAAGTGGAAATGCTAGGTTTTTTCTTAATTCTCATTTCAGGACGTTCAATATAAAGTTGTTTTAATGTAATTGAAAGTTTGGATTTTCGTTCATCTGTCCATTGTATTTTTCTTTTTTGTATCATTTCATCTCTTTTTTCATTCCACATTTTTTTAGAAATTTTTGAAAGTTTTTCTTTTGTTTCAATAGTATGTTTTCCACCTAAACCTCCTTCTTTTAAATTATATCCATTTGGAACAATTGTATTATATTCGGTTATAAAATATTTTTCTTTTTCATTTAATTCGTCTTGATTACAATTTTCAGATTCCCATAAAGATTCCATATAGAAGCAATCCTTTCCGTATTTTTTTATTGAATTATTTATCAGAGAATTACTAATAGGTTTTTTACAATGTTCTTGGAATCTTATATGCATTTCTCTGGTTGTTTGGCCAATGTATTTTTTACCATTTATTAAATTTTCAATTTTGTATATAATTCCTTTCATTGTGGTACTTTGTGTCAGTATCTTTAAATTAAAAATATATGAATGTGTAAATGAATACGTACCAGATTCATGTGGATACAGGGTCTCGTCTGAACATTTCGGGCGCAAATACATCTCCAGTCGTCTCTAAAATTAATTCAAACCCTTTCCAGTGTTCGATCCTTTTAGGAAACAGGCACCGGGCGTTTAGGAGCGCACGTCTTTTGAATGCACAGATTCCTGTAGGGTTTTACAACATCAGAGCTCCTTATAACACGCTCACGCTCGGATCGACTCTCTATACAGTTCCTCCAAATAATTATACTCTTCCGAGCCTGATTTCATATTTGGCCACTAATGTATCATCGGGTTTTAGTGTTCCATCGTACTCAAATGCAATTGTCGCATACACGGCGTCGTCATCGAGTTACTACATGACTGTCGGATCGACATTTGGAATTGCACAAATTCTCGGATTTTCATCGGGTCAGACCTTGAATGCATCTACAATCTATTCCCAGAATCCAGGGTTTGTAAATTTCGACACGTACATTTCAATATTCATAGAAAACATCGGATCGTCGTCTCTCGAGCCGTCTCAGATTACCTATAAAATTCCAACCTACCCCAATTCTTCAAACGTAATTTATTTTAATGAAGCTTCAAATTTCATTCAGGATGTCCAGGTGACTGATCGGAACGCTCGGGTGGACCGTCTCAACATTACAGTCCTCGATCGGTTCGGAAACATCATGAACAACAACGGGCTCGACTGGTCATTCAGTCTCCAGGTTGACAGCGACACGTGATGCGTTTTTTTACTTAAAAAGTTTACAGTACACATCGAATAAATGATCAAGGTCTGGACAGACGTCGGTGCCAGGAAGCCAGTTCCTCTCCTTGCCAAGATTGTCGAACAGAATGGATCAGTCTTTATCATCCGATATCTTCAGAAAGGCGATGATAAAATTTGGAGGTACGAGGATGAAACCTATGAAATTGATGAGGATTCCATCCAGGACGACTTGTGCACGAGCCTCGAGACGGACATTGGATTCAGAAAGTCAGGCGACGGATTCATTCAGGTGACCGAAGAGCTGAGCGATGATGAAAATAATATAGACATGTATTAAAATGGCAGCATCTCAACCTCCAATGTGGGTCTGGATCCTTCTCGCAATTCTATTTGTTTTCATAGGCGCATGGGCGACGAACATGACGTGTCCAGCATTCGGCCGGTCATGCCCCAAGGCTCAGGCCCAGAACACGAGCGGGGCAGGGTCGGTAACCCCAGAGCAACTTAAGATCATCGAATCTTACTTTTAAAAAAAAGCTTAGTACTAAGTAAATGAAGTTCAATGAGGATCACGTCATAATTGCACTGGTGATTCTCATCATTTTAACCATTTGGTCGAAATTCATGATGTCGAGCGGGTATGGCCCAGGCCAGGCAGGAACTAGTGCTACAATTCCCCAACTTATGAAAATTGGAAATGATATAATTATTGACAATTGGTATGCAAACAGTTCGACACTGACAACTGACACAGGAACAGGAACTGTGGGGCTCGCATGCAAAGGAACCGCGAATGATTCCAAGCTTAGTCCAGGTGATCTTAATCGACAGGGGTGGGCAATGTCAACACTTTCAGGTTTAACAGTTAGAAGCGGCACATACAGCACGTCAACCACTGTCGCACAACCGTCTACTACTGCTGCTGCTAGCATAAGTTTTGTAGGATTTAGGAAAACTCTAAAATTCGGTGGCGGCGGAGATGTTTATTATCTTTTTATGAAAACGGGATTTACCTTGCCAGGAATTGGGCTCCCGTCCGGTACGTCAGCGACCGGAGGTGCCACTGATTTTACTTTTAGTGCAGCTTCTCCAATATTTTTACCTGTTGGTACTTTTAATATTCCGAAATTTGTCACGTTTGCCGCATCTGCTATAAGTCCATTTGCAGATGGAGGGTGTGCGTACCGAACAGTGACGGGTACATGTCAGGTGGCATCTTCAACTTGCGGAACGGTTGGTACTCAGGTTAAGCAACTTATTCTTACAAAAGTTCAGACTGGTGCGGCGGGATGCACCACGACCGATGGCACTGATCTCGCGCAATCTGGTGGCAAAGTAACTAGTGCAGTTGGTACAGGCATAACCGCAACTGGTGTGTCTTCTGGCCAAAATGCTATTTCTGGAACCACCGCCGGATTAACTGCTACAGGTAGTGAAGCTTACTTCACCACGGCTGCAGCTGTAGGCGCAACTGTGTACTATGCAGATAGTTGTATTCCAACTGGGTGCGGATCGAGCATAGCTTCAAGTTTCTTGCAAAATTCTGGAACTGTGACAACAATTGCAGGAGTTCCTGGATCAACTGCAGAGGTGGATGGAGTAGGTACCGGCGGGTCAATCAACGTTCCTGGTGGAAAGGACGCGGCTAATTTTTTGGCTCCTACATTTATTGCAGCTGGCGGCGCTACTGGTTCCGTTTCTAATGTCTTAGTTTCCAATGTTACTATTGCATCAGGTACAGGTGGTTTTGCAATTCGCCAACTTTGGAAAGAAACGTATGATACACCAGCTCTATGGCAGACGGCTACAATTGTTGTAAGTGGTCTTACTAATTCTAGTACCCCAGCATGTTCAGGGCTAGCGGTCGACCGTAATGGAGCTTCTACTGGATACATTTATGTCGCAGATTCTGCTAATGGTAAAATTTACAGGTTGAACTATGCAGGAACTGTCTCGGTAACTTGGACCCTTGCCAGCGTTGCTGGAATATGGCTAGACGCCACTTCGAGCACAGCTGCTGGAAACTACCTTTATGCACTCACTGGAACTAACATATACGCTATACCGGTTGCATTGGCAACTAACTCCATCAGCGCTTCAAATTCTATGGTATTTCCATATTCAGGTGCCACCGGTAAACAGATTGTAGTTACCGGATCTGGGACATCTTCAGGAATGGCATATATTAGCGACGCGGGTGGCGGAAGTGCTAAAATTTGGTACGTACCTGTTCCCATAACAACATTTTCAGCATCTACGGCTACTTCAGTAGCAGCTCAGACTTTTGCGGGCGGTGGTTCAGGCGCAGGAACACAAGGAGCTCGCGGGACCGGAAATCTCACTATCGGATCGGGCGTTCGGGCTCAACTCGCTGTTGATATTTCGAACAGCATCTATATTGCAGTCCCTGGAAACAACCTCATTGAAAAAACCGATGGCCAAGGCTATCTATCAACGTATGTAGGCGGCGGAGCCGCTCCTGGTGCTACAACCTCAACCTCGGCAGGTTCGGCGGCTGTCGATGAGACAGGAAGTTCGGGGTCTTCATACCCGGGCGGCGGTGCACTCTTTACCGCGCCTCAGGGTATTGCAATTGCCCCAGACGGTATCACAATTTTCGTAGCAGATACGGGTAATAATATTATTCGTATGATTGTATAATGGAGGTGATTCTCCTGTTTGTTGTATTTTTAATTTTGATTGTAGTGGTAAAAAAAGAAACCTACGGCCAGGTTATAACTCGATATTTTGTAGCTCCTAGCATTCAAAACATAGGAAGCGATATAAATATTAACAACTGGCTAAATTCAAACAATTCTTTAAATGGAAGTGATGCCGTACTGAAGACAACATACACCACCTATCAAATTGGCGATTTGAATAGATTGTGTTGGGCAGATACTTCAGGAAAGTGTGCAGGCTTTAGAAAGCAACTTAAAGCTGGAGGAGGAGGTCCGGTCTGGTTTCTGTACACATCGGATGCTACATTTTCAGGTGTGCCAACAAATGAGCAACAAGTCTATTCGTGCCCGAACCTTGTTACCGTCAATAAATTTAACATTCCCCAGTTTGTAATTTTTGCAAAATCTTCTCAAAAACCATTTGTTGAAAATTGTGTATGGACGAAAACAGCGACATCGTGTTCGGCCACAGGGTGTGGAACCACTGGAACCCGACAAGATACATACAATGTCACAAACTATAGTTCACCGTGTTATGGTTCTGAAGGACAGATTCTTACGAGTGCATCGACTCAAACAGTCGCAGGCGCGGCGTGTACTGCACCCGCGTGTAATCTCTACGACGACGGAGTTCCCGGAACAGTGACCGGTGGTTCGGGTCAATCTACTCTCACGGCGACTTCAATTACAGACTGTCAAGATGCGTGTACCAAGAAAGTCGGATGCAAGATTATTCAATTTACGGCACCATCGACGTGTACCGGGTATACAGCCAAGACGAGCGTGACGCCCGGAACCGGATCGACGTACGTCTATAGCCGAGTTCGATAATTTACTTGGTTTTTTTAACATCCTTTTAGTAGGAAGAAGATGATTCTCGTTTTGATCATCTTCTTGGTACTTGTCATTCTCGCAAAACGAGAAGGATATTCTACAGGAACGGCATCGGCTGATTTATTTCCACAAATTGTAAGTTTCGGAAACGATGTTTCGACAGGGTGGATCGGGACCGCTACGAACGCGACACTTGTCTCAACAGTGAATAAGCTTCAACTTGGTGATCTGAACAGGTATTCGTGGGCTAATAATTATAAAGGATTTAGAAAGACGCTCCAAGCGGGTGGCGGCGGTCAAGTTTATTTTTTGAAAACCGCTCCTACGAATTCAGATCTTTCTGTCATTTCACCAATCTTTGCATACTCGAACGGGTTCGCAATTCCACAAAATGTAATTTTTCTTAATTCTAACGCAAAACCCGAACTTGACAAGAATTGCGTATATACTCGTTCGATGTCGTGTCCTGCCGTCGTTGGCTCGACGCCCTCATATTACACTGATACGTACACGCTTTCGACATCTGCAAAAGGATACGGAAATTGCCAAGTTGCCGGAGGACAAACACTTACAAGCACAGGATTGAAAATTTCAACTGGTACTCTGTGTAAGTGCGCACCTGGATCTGGAGGTACTACGTGTGCTACGTGTTTGGCAGGATACTATTCAGCGGGTGGAAGTTTGGCCGCGTGTTCTCAATGTGGAGCGGGGTATTCTAAGGCGGGTGCATCATTTTGTTATACTCTTATACACGGTAGTAAAATGGTCTATGCATTAACCAGTACAGGGTATGTATACGCATGGGGGCAGAATACTAACGGAGAGTGCGGAATTGGTACTACTGCAAATCAACTATATGCAACACAGGTTTTAACTGCGGCATCGACTCCCTTGACGGGTGTAACCTCGATTTCGGCAGGATCTTTGACGGGGTACGCACTGACAAACACGGGAACTGTATACGCATGGGGGCAGAATACTAACGGACAGTGCGGAATTGGTACTACTACAAATCAACTATATGCAACACAGGTTTTAACTGCGACATCGACTCCCTTGACGGGTGTAACCTCGATTTCAAAAGGGTACGTAGCAGGAGCTGTGACGGGGTACGCATTGACAAACACGGGAGTATACGCATGGGGGGCGAATACTACCGGAGGCTGCGGAATTGGTACTACTACAAATCAACTATATGCAACACAGGTTTTAACCGCGGCATCGACTCCCTTGACAGGTGTAACCTCAATTTCGGCAGGTTCGACGGCCTATGCATTGACAAACACGGGAGTATACGCATGGGGGCAGAATACTAACGGAGAGTGCGGAATTGGTACTACTGCAAATCAACTATATGCAACACAGGTTTTAACTGCGGCATCGACTCCCTTGACGAGTGTAGCCTCGATTTGGGCAGGGTATAAATCATGCTATGCACTGACACAAGGCACGGGAGTATACGCATGGGGGCTGAATACTAGCGGAGAGTGCGGAATTGGTACTACTGCAAATCAACTATATGCAACACAGGTTTTAACTGCGACATCGACTCCCTTGACGGGTGTAGCCTCGATTTCGACAGGTCAAAGAGGTGTATGCTATGCACTGACACAAGGCACGGGAGTATACGCATGGGGGGCGAATACTTTCGGAGAGTGCGGAAATGGTACTACTACAAATCAACTATATGCAAAACAGGTTTTAACTGCGACATCGACTCCCTTGACGGGTGTAACCTCGATTTCAACAGGGTATCAAACATGCACTGCATTGACAAACACGGGAGTATACGCATGGGGGTTTAATTATTACGGACAGTGCGGAAATGGTACTACTACAAATCAACTATATGCAAAACAGGTTTTAACTGCGACATCGACTCCCTTGACGAGTGTAGCCTCGATTTCGGCAGGGTACGTATCATGCTATGCATTAACCAGTACAGGGTATGTATACGCATGGGGGGGGAATACTAACGGAGAGTGCGGAAATGGTACTACTACAAATCAACTATATGCAGCCCAAATTCCCTCTCTTACACTCTAGTTAAACACACTGACCCTTTACAAACAAATGTCGACAACCTCAAAGTTCTTGGCCGCCTTTGATCCTCGGAGTTCCGTGCACGTCGATTGGCTCTCGCGCATGATGGATGTCGCCGAGACCATGGGCGACCCGTCCAAGAGCATGAATCTTCTCAAGGACATTAATTCAAACCCGATGAACATTACGCTCGAGAAGATGGATGCGCTCGATTGGCCCCACATCCATTTCGTCCTGTGCGCCTCGTACGCAAAGGCGGTTCTCCGCAAAACTGCATTCATTCCATAAACTCTTCGAACCGGCTTTTGTAAAAGTCCAAGTCGCCCTCGATTGCGTACATTTCGGCCCGGATCCTGTACTCACCGGAATGTTCGATGATTCTGTTGACGGAAACCATGTCCAGGATGTTTCGGGCACACATGTGCTGAAGATTTTCAACTTCCCATTCTTCGATGAAAATGCGTGAAATGTCTTCAATCTCGGGCTTTGGCAAAACGAAATCAACATCACCCCCCGGCCATTCGTTTGTCTGGTTGTAATGAGTCTCAATCATTTTTGCCAACAAAAATGCATCTTTATAATTTCTAAATCCAACGACTGAGGTTTTCGATTCTTCATTCGGCCGAAGAGCATAAATTGTGTTTTCGTCTGAATGAAGGGTAAAATATTTGTTTGGCAAAACTTTGGGGCGGGGGCGGGAGATGGTCAACATTTGGATTGGCGCAGAGAAAATTAAGGTGACGCCTCCGCCAGTTTCAAATTTTCTCTGACCATTACAAGAAACACAATGGAGTGCGCAATTTGCTACACGGAGACGGCGAGCGTCTGCAAGCTCACATGCGGACACGTCTTTTGCAAGGACTGCGTCAAGTCGTGGTACAAGAAGAGCACAGACCCGACATGCCCGATGTGTCGCCGCCCAATGTACTTTCGGGGGTTCCACAAAATTCAGGAAAAGTGGGAAGACGATGCAGAGGCTGAAAAGTGCGCCGAGATTTACGGCGAGTCGATCGACGAAGCCTTTGAGGAGGCGTGCAGCCTCGCAGACGAGATTCCGCGATGGCGAAAAAGCATCATGCGCGACCTCATGGAGGAGCTCAAGTGCATCGAGAGCACGCTCCAGTGTCTGAATGCATGGGGCGCGTCGTCGGCCGACATCGAGTACGTCATCATGGAGACGGACGACTACTACAGCTTCAGAAGACTCAAGTACGAGTGGCCAAACGAGCCAGCAAAGGAGTTTTTGACAAGATACCCTACGCGGTCAGAAGTTTCTCGGGGGGGAAAGAGGGGCCGAGCGCTCGAAGACGAATGGGCTACTGTGGTATTCCTCCTGAGTGTAACATGAATATTCCTAGAACAATAAAAACAAGTCCTAACCACTGAAAAGGTCCCTTGAGTCGTTCACCCAGAATCAGATAGGCTGCGACAGACTCGAGAGCGGCAGACACGCCGTCCCACATCCCATTCACGTACAGGACATTTCCTTTTTTGAGACATTTAATCAGAAAATAAATGACGCCTATGTACCCTAACGACCCCTGTGCAAAGGATGCTGGCCCACCTGACCGTGCAAACTGTTTGAATCCGAAATCTCCGATAATTTCGGTTGCTGAAAGAGCAAAGATGTCAAGCAGACTCATTTAAAAGAGACGGACATTAAATTGCAAGAATGGACGTCGTCAAACTTTATGAATCATTGTTCTTCGGAAAGACGATTACTGTCGTTCGAGGCACGAGGCGCCACAAAAAGTTTATCAGGCTTACAATTATCGACTTTCAGGAAGACGGGTGGCTAGGAGAGGATGATGATGGAAACCTGGAGACAATCACGTGGGACGATATTTTTTATCATTCTAATGTATGACGCGTTTCAATTCTCTCATCAAAGAGGCGACCAAGACTCGTCGCCAGGCTCTGGTCAACATGTTTGCAAACAAAAAACCTTGGATAGTTACGCCATACAGGGACAGAAAAGGCCGCGTCATATACAAGGCCGTCAAAGAAACATATTTCGTAATTTCAAATTACAAGAAATACTATGGGATCAAGGCTGCATCTCCATCTCACCTCTTGGCAAAAGCCCCGAAGGCTATTCGGCCCGCTCGGTAAGGTCCCTACAAAAACTTTCAAGAGAGACGAGGACAGACTTCCAGTACTCGTCGTCTCGAAAGACGTCGTGGGACGCAATCGTTTCGTTATATTGCTCGACTAAACGTCCGCGCTCAAGATTCAGCATCTGAAGATACGTCTGGACCTGGACGTACTCGTATTCAGGAACTTTATTAAAAAGCCGCTTCGTTCTGTTTTTAATCTCAATGAGAACCTTTGAACCGTCCGGCATTTCCTGAATCCGATCAATTTTTCCGACAATTGTAAAATCGTAATTTTGAATGTCGCATACGTGAAAAGTATGAAATGCATTATCCCTTTTGAAAACGCCCTCGAGCGCATCAGATGTCCTGTCTTCCGAACGAATTCCGTGATTCGTATAAACCTTTGATCGAATGTGATCAATGACATCCGCCTTTTCAACAGTCGTGAGCGTCTGGTCAGCCTCGATCGACGCCTTTGCATTCAGAAAAACATTTTCAGTCTCTGTGGATGATTTCGTCTGAATTGCAATCGCCTCGTCCAGAACTTTGAGAGCATTTCCAGATGCCCTGACCGTCTTCCAATACCTGTCCCCGCGCGTTTCGCCACGAAATGTTTCCGGCCAGTACCGTTTCCACATTTCGTCGCGAACTTCAGCAATTGATTTGTACGGATTGCGCCCAATGATTGCAGCAACCTCGCTCGCTTTAATAACGACTCGGTTCATTTCCAAGTCTACGTATAATTCTTTTAAGTTAGTGTAAAAAGCAATGTAATTACTTGAAGAACCGAGTACCAAAAGAGAATCGAACGCTCGAGGCTCTTTGAGCACTGGCATGAATGAGATTTCAGGCTCGATATATACGTCAGGGATGCGTACAGGTACACGAGAGACGCGGCGAGGAGCGGGATTTTAAACATTTTGAGAGCCTTTGTTCCCTTTGCAAGTATCGCAAACTGAAGACCAATTGCGGCAAGGAAAAAATACTTCATGTAGTCCCTGCGCCAATCCTGGGAACACGTACACTGGCTTTTTTCCATCTGAGAAATCCAAGAAAAGGCAAATCCGTAAAAGGCAATGTTAATTATCGGCACAATTTCTTTCATTTATATAGTCTTGAGATATTCTTTTACATGAAAGCCGTCTTGACCTCTGAATTTTGCAATGTACCGATTGTAAAACTTTTTTTTTAATTCATCTCGAGCAGTCACCACGACGCGATCAATCATTTCCCTGTAGACATCATCCATCTCTGGGTAATCTCTGAAATTAAAATCAGGAATTCTAATTTTGTGTTCATACTTTTTCAAAATTTTTTCAATTTCATCGTTGCTCAGGAGCTCCCTGAATTTGTGAGCCCTCGTATGTTTTTTCAGGTATTGCATTTATATTCTCCGGATAAGATAATGGCAAATAAGTCTGTCTTGATAATAATCGTGGTTCTGGTATGTATCGTGTCTATGATCATCGCGGGAGCATCGTATTACGAAGGGTGGACGTGTACACTGGGGTTTGGAAACGCATGTCCTTCTTCGGGAAGCACGAGTACATCTCCAACCACTCCGAGTGGCGATTCAGGGAGTGGTGACTCGGGAGGCGGAGACGGAGGCGGAGACGGAGGCGACTCAGGGAGTGGTGACTCGGGAGGCGGAGACGGAGGCGACTCAGGGAGTGGTGACTCGGGAGGCGACTCAGGGAGTAGTGACTCAGGGAGTGGTGACTCAGGGAGCTCGGGAAGTGGCTCGCTTATAATAACAACCCCAAATCAAGCATGTGTCGGACACTGGGGAGATTGTAGCGTAACGTGTGGAGGAGGTACAAAATCTTGGATTATAGATCGTAAACAGGGAAGTTCAGGAGCGGTATGTAAAGATGAGAACGGTACCCCAATGACGGATTCCAGTGGAAATCTCACTTCAGCCGCTACTAATGCGCCGTGTAACACACAAGGTTGTACTCAGAATTGTATTGGATCGTGGTCTGGATGGACAACGTGCCCAGCAACATGTGGCGGTTCGCAATCAAACACATTTACAGTTACACAAAATCCTTTAAATGGAGGAACACCGTGCGATACTATATATGGACAAGACGTGGGCAATGCGTCCGTAGGTCATGATAGAGTTATAACGCGACCATGTCCGAACGTATGCCCTGGACCCCAAAACGCTTCAGGGTATTGGTCCGAATGGGGGCCGTGTTATTATTTAGATGATCCTACCACTCAAGTTTCATGTACAGTTCCGGCAGCTTATGGTGTAAGTACAGCGTATCAAAGAAGACATTTCATTCTCACGACTTTCGCAACAAATGGGGGATCGGGAGCTACTGATAACGGTATACTTGTAACTGATTCTAATAATGTCTTAACAGCGGCAGGCACCCAGCAGCGAGTATGTACAGGATTAACAAATTGCTGTACCGATGCTTTAACTTCACAAATCGTGGGACCATGGACATATGAAAATGGTGGACCTTTATGTGCTAATGATCCTCCTTCACAGCTTTGGTCTAGAAGTATAAACTTTGGAGCTAAACGAGATTTCACAGGCGCGTGTGGTTTTGTAACTACTAAAACTACGTATTCGGCTGATAATACAGGAGTTGTAGGTATAAACACTACTAATAAAAAATCAGGATCTCCTACTATTAACAGGTGTCCCCGTCAAAGACCTACGTCTGGACAATGTCCAAATGGTAAGACATGGACCGCTACAGACAATCCGTGCGCCCTTCCAGATGTTATTGCAGATTATACTTGTCCGGCTATGAGGCTTGGCGCTGATAATGATTATAATGCTTCAGTGGCCTATGGAGAAGTAGATAAAACCATTCCTGGGTGTATGCAAACTTATACTATGAGTAATAGGTATGGGCGCTCAAATTATAGAACTACCAATAATAAACTTTTGAATACATCCAGTGTAACTTGTCCACGATACTATATTAGAAAATCGACTACGATTCCCAGCACCGGAATATCATATACTACTAATTTAAGAGATTTTTTGACGTGTGTTCAAAATCCGAGTCTGACTAGACCTAAAAACCTTGTGTGTCCTACGAATGGATATTTTATACCAGACTCGGGTGGAGCAAATTGGTGCAATCCTACTAATAAAGGAGCCGGTGCACCTCCAAGAACTGCTAACGGAATGTAGTTAATACTAATCCAGCACTTTCAAATCCCATTGTTCCACCTCCTTAATTTTAGAGTCATTCTCACGCCACGTTCATTTGAAAATCGTACATTCAAGAAAATGACACAACTGATTCGCCCCGGACTCAAGTTTGAGATTTTCCCGGCGCATGTCGATTCTTCCGTTCTCGAACGGACCATCTCAGCGTACGGTCAAGAAATTTGGCCATGTGCGAATGAAATTTACATGGTCACCTCCGACTTGTCAATCATTTCGTTGTTCGAACCGGCCAAGGTCATCGGGTGGGAACTTCTCGACGAAAACGATTCTTGGTACTTTAGAATCAAAAGCCCAGGATGTAAACCCCACAGATGTTCAGTCCGGTGTGTCGGCTACGAACAACAAAACGATACAAATTCAGGTGAACCAATGGTCCTTGAATTTTAATGGACCGCTAAAACAAATGAAGCCGTGTGTCCTCACACAGGTTTACATTCGTCGATTTCAGCGCCACCCAATCACCAAGAGCGTCGTCAGGGACACGGCGGTCGGCATCGTCCCCACTGCAGTTTCCGATGTCGTTTTTCACCACGCCACCCCGGACCTCGTTCGGACCGCCCAGGATTCGCTCGTCATAAACACAATGATTGTCTTGATTAAACACGCTGTAATTTGAATTTTCCTTTTGGATACACTACATTGAAATGAATTCTGAGCTTTCCATTTTTTAGAAACCCCTTTCCAGGAATTATATAATCCTCGCGAGGATCAATGACTCCCCATTCTGACGTGTCAATTTCAAACGACCCGTCAAAGTGAGGAATCGTACATTTCTTTCCATTGACTGAATCTTCAAATGAAATTCGGGTAGACCAAATCAGATCCGAACCCTGTCTCATGAATTCCGGATGCGATTGAATCCGAATGTGAAAAACAATGTCACCAGGTTCTTCGTTTGGCCCGTGTGTTTGTTCTCCGAGTCCGTGGCCAATCAGTGTATTTCCATCCTCGACTCCTGCAGGAATTTTAAGCTCGAGATTCACCTGTTCGATCGTCTTTTTCTTCCCGCCGCATGCTCCACATCCACTCCTGTGAGATGCTTGACCGTTACATCCCGGACATTGTTGTTGAATGAGCATCGGGCCCATTTGAATGTGAATCTGTCCGCGACCTTTGCAGTGCGGGCAATGAACGACGCAGTGCATGCACCATTTTCCCAGAGAAATTTTCATATTTTTCGATAGACCCCTATAGGACTCTTCGAGGCTAATTTTAATTTCGTGATCGTGATTTGCTCGCCGAACCGGTCCGCGCTGTCCACCACCCCCAAACATCTGTGAAAAAATGTCGCTCATCCCGTGTCCCGGACCGTCCGGCGTTCCAAATTGATCGAAATTTTGACGCTTTTGCGGATCGGACAGAATGTCGTAGGCCCCCTGAATCTTTTTGAATTCTTCTGGATTTCCACCCTTGTCAGGATGATGCCGAATTGCGAGTTTTCGGTACGCCTTTTTAATTTCATCTTCGGACGAACCTTTTTGTATTCCCAGAGCTTCATACGGATTCATGATTGTAGAGCATTTTTTCTTTTTAAGCAGATAAAAGAGTCGTTCTCTACTCAATTATATGGCATCACTCCACAAAGCGCTCGATCGCGTCAACACTCTCAAGGCTGATTTGAAAGAGGCGAATCTCGATCTGAAGGTTGAGCTCGAGGCAACCACGCTCTACAAGGCGATTCTGGCTGCGACTCTCGATCAGTCTACATCGACCAACAAGGTGCCCGAAAAGGCGGCGGCGGCCCAGGCTCTCAAGGTGACACTCGCAGTCTATAACGCAAAGGAGGAGAATTCGAGCGATTAAAACGCCATAATTATTCTATAGTCTAAAAATAGTAAGAAAATGGCGCACCTCGAGTTTAACGACTATCACATTCTCTGTGCATACCCGTTCAAGGGATCGGCGCCGGTTTTCAAATGGACATACTCTCTTTTTGAGCAGATTCACAAGAGTGCCGTGTGTCCCTCAATGTACGATCATCTTTCCGAATTCATTGTCGAGGAAATTTCTCCTGCTCAGCTTGACAGACTCGCGGAAGGAACCTACGTTCCAGGGACGTTGGAAGAGGATGCGATCACGAGTTACTACAACCTCCCTGTTCTGCTCAAGATTGACATGCACACCGAGACGATTCGGAGTTTGAAAAGGTTTCTGGCAAAGGCGGAACGCAAAAAGATGGCCGACATTGTTTCGCCCTTCAGGGAGGGTGATTTTTTCAACCGAGATTACATTGAATGGAAAACTTCAGAAAAGAAAAAGTGGGAAGATTTGTGGGAGGACACGAACCAGAAGATTCTCGAAGAGAGGCAGTGGAGGTATTGCAGCCAAGATCAAGAGGTGTTTAGTTTTGCAGATGAAATTTAAGTGATTGTTGAGCCACGTTTAATACAATGAAATGGTTACCAAAATAAAATGTCTAGCGTCGATGAACAGCTCAACCAATTTAGGTTTATTCTTTTGAACAATTTGACAGATTTCTGCAACGAGACCATAGATATAGAGGCGTGGGAATTTACTGAAACTCATACGCAGGAAATAATGTTCACCCTTCGATCAACAATCGACGACGCATACGAAGACATTATGGACGAGTACAGAAACTCGACACGAACGTGGATGCGTCTCGATGAACACCGGCGAATGATTCAGGCTGTCGCGTGGGCAACTTTGAATGTCCCGTACCCGGTCGATCCGATCATGTACCTCGAACGTTTTTGTGTAAACAACATAATCCTCTGCCGAGACATGGACGACGTTCGGTCGGCGATGATTTCCGCGAATCACCACTGCGAACTCATTCAGAGATCGTGGCGAAAATGCATTTCAGATCCAAACTATGTCGTCTGCAAGAACCGCCTCAAGAGGGAATACAGTGAATTTTCCAAAGAAATTGAGGAATTTCAGAGCCAAATAAATCTAAAATAAAATAAAACTAAAAATGAATTGCATTCACTGTGCGCATCTGCTCAAGATGCCCAGAGAGAAGAACAGCCACGCCTATAATCAATTTTTAAAGGATTTGGAGAGTGGAAAAGTGAAGCACATTAAAACTCAAGACGGGCGGCCAATTTACAAAGACATGACTTAGAGACGATGTGAGTGTAACTAATAGAATGCCTTCATTTGCAATCAAAGATGGATCTACGGTCTACGTTGTCGATCCGACTCAGATTCGGTGGTTTGAGTATAACCATCGGTACAACGATCTGACTCTTTTTTACAACAATGGCGCCATGGAGGTGATCCGTGGGCGCAACGTGAAACAAGCTTTTAACGATCTCCAGCTCCAGTTCAATATTCTCAGCGTAATGTAAATGCTGACTCCTTCGCAGAAAATTTATGTACAATTGCTTTCATCTAAAATTCCAATTATAGTTGGTTCAGGCCCAGCCGGAACCGGAAAAACCATGCTCGCATGTCACACGGGCGCTCGGGCTCTCAACGAAGGCCGTGTGAAGCGCATACTCATGACTCGCCCGGCAGTTTCTGTAGACGAAAATCACGGATTTCTTCCAGGAAGCATTGATAAAAAAATGGATCCATGGACCCGTCCAATGTTTGACATACTCGGTGAGCATTTTGGACGGGTCCACATAAAGACGATGGTAAAAGATGGCATCATCGAAGTCTGTCCTCTGGCGTACATGCGCGGCAGGACGTTTGATGCTTCATGGATCATCGGCGACGAAATGCAAAACTCGACACCTTCTCAAATGAAAATGCTCCTGACCCGAATCGGAAAGGATTCCAAGATTGTAATCACTGGAGATTGTGAGCAGCACGATCGGGGGTTTGAAATAAACGGCCTCTCAGATCTTCTCGGGCGCATCCCTGTGAATTCCGAGAGCATTCAACACGTACAGTTTTTTGAAAATGACGTCATGCGAAATGAAGTTATAAAAGAAATTCTGCGAATGTATTAATGGCGAATTCTCGCCTCGTTTTTGCTTCATCGGACCTCAGGGATTCAAATTTGTACCCAGATGGAAATGCATACATTCTCCACATGACCCTTCCCGTAAAAAATATTTCAAAAGTTGATTTGGTCAGTGCACATTTTCCAAATTCCATGTACAATATTACAAATTCATCAAATGTAATTGTGATTAATGGAACTTCAAACATTTTCATGTACGCCGGAAGGTACGATCAGACGTCACTCGCATTGACTCTTACGTCGGCCGGATTTAATACAACCTATGTCAAGGCTGAGGGACATTTTTTAATTTCAAACGTCTCTTCGTATAATTTTGTAGTTACAAATTCCGAACTTGCAACTCTCATGGGATTTGTGACCAACAAGACGTACACGCTCGTTCCAGCCAATCCAACGAAAGATCCTTTGTACCCTACGTCAAACATTGTTCGATCCGATTTCATTGCAAACATGACGATGAATGATTACATGTTTCTGGACATTGAAGAACTCCGGACACCAAACAACCTTTCGACCGGTCCTTTGTACAAAAACACAATTAACGGGACGAATGTGAACACGATGTTTGCCCCGATTATGATTAAAAATTCGCACCTGAGTTCAGTCACAAATTTCATGGAGACGAAGGATATTTTGCTGACAGTCTATTACCCGGAGCCCATTGCATCCATCGATCGATTGACCATTCGATGGAGAGACAAGAATGGAGACATTTTAAATTTCCATGGACTCAATTCAAATTCATTCATTCTTCGATTTCATGTCAATGATGGAAATGAAAGAATGAAGGAGTTTCAGTTGCCTCCTCCGGTTCCTATGGTTGATTTCCCGCACATAATCTGGGTGGCTCTTGTCATTGGAATACTCATTTTGATTGTGACTAAAGGTCCTCGGACCACGTGACCGATGCTCCAAAATCAGCCGAATTACCCGATCCATTGACTCCGATACATAAAACCACTAGATCACCAGGATAAGCCACAATATCGTAATCAGTCAAGTCATAAATCATCTGAGATGGCCCATTTGAAAGCACAGACGTGAAGATGGCATTCCCTCCCGTGACTGTTATACCTGAAGCGACGTTCGAAAAGCATGTTGAATTTCCATTTGTAATTGTTATGCCATCCGTTCCAGTTCCGCTGTTGTAGGCCGTCCACGACGCGTAGGTCGCTGTTGGGTTCTTTAGAATTTTTATAAGGGGTATATTTGTTCCTCCACCCGCGCAACTCACTGAGACGTTCCTGAAATGGAGCTGGGACCTGTTGGGTACCGCGTTGTAGTACGTTGCATTTTTGATCGCCAGGATTGAATAGAACAGACCGTCGTGTGGTAAATTTGTATAATAGTTTACCAGACCCCCCTTCGGTCCGTTGTACATGCGCTGACCCTCGAGGAATTGTCCTCCGCTCGTCCCGAACGTCGAAAGGGTGTTTGACGACCCGGCCGCGCTGTTCGAGTACCACAAGAGCTGGGCCGTCGGGTTCTGGAAGTTTGTGATTGTCGGGGCTATTTGATTTGTAGGAATCGAATGGACCAGGATGAATCTTCCCGTGAATGGATTTTCGACATAGAACAGGATGTTTCCACAAAATTGAAACTGAACCTGGAACGAGTTGATCGACTGAGGGACCAGCGTGTATCCAGATTTCGTGTTTCCTAAGCACGTGTCCAAGTTCCATGAAGTCTGTGGGGTAAACGTATCCGACCCGTTGTTTCTCCAGAGAATTCCAAACTGGGTCGATGCCGATACATTTCCGTACCCGAGCCCTACGAAATCTATGAGGTACGTGGTATTTGCGGTCGCAAAACCGAGGCCGGCAACTGCAATGCTTCCGTTGGTCTGGGCTGGGTAGGAAAACTGGGCAGTAAATCGTCCCTCGACTCCCTGACCGGGTCGAAACTTTACAAACTTTTTGGCGTTGAGAACTGCGGCCGAAGACGTGGACGCCCCGTTCGACGTCACTTTGAGAATTCCTGACGTGGCCGTGACGCTCGCGTTCGAAAACACGTTACTGGCCGTGGCTATTTTGTTAATTCCGTAGACGAAATCAATCTGAGCAATTGGGGTAATTTCTGCGACCGAAACCTCGTTATAGGCCGTGCGTGGGTCGTTGATGCAAACATTGAGCGATTGGTTCCCATTGCTTCCCAGAACTTCAATCGTAGGATTGTTCCCCTGGGTCTGCCCCTGGATCGTGACGTTCGAAAGAGGAATATAAGTCATCTCTTATATAATAGACCAAAAAGATCCGGTCCAAATAACTTGCAGAGACATGTAATTTGCGACCATGGTCAGAGTCGCCGATCCGTCGATGGTGTTTCCGTTTCCTGAGAGGGTGATTGGGTTTACGGAAGCATTCCCGGACTCGTCTTTGATGACGTACGTTTTACCTGTAGGTACTCCTGTATTGGGCAAGGTTACCGTAACTCCCGTTCCATTGACGCCAATGTAGTAATCAGACGCAAGAACGTCGATAGTTGAACCTGTTTGGTTTGTTCGAACTGGGAAATTTCCAGAAATTGTTCCTGAGACGTAAACATTTCCCTGGACGTCCACGGAAGACCTAAGATCAAACGTAACGAGTTTCGAATCTAGGCCCGATATATGATCCGTATCATGCTTAATGTTACCATTTGTGCAGCTGATTCCAAAAACTTGTCCTCGAGCATCGACCGCAACCTCTTCGCCAAAATAATACCCTTGAGAAGACGGAGGAATTGTTGTCACTTCTTGAAATTGACCATCGATTAGCCTGAAAATACACGCGGGGAAAGAGTTTTTATCAGACCCAGAAATTATCGTGGAACCATCTGCACTCAGAGCAGACGAAATAGCAAAGTGTGAGGGAGTTAACGTCTGTACCAATTGCCAACGGCTAGATTTAAAATAAAAAGTAACTAGGTCTGGGGTTTGATCATTTCTAATAGCGCCTGAAGTTACATTAAATTGAGTAACAATAGCACTATTATATGACAAATAACCAGTCACAGTAACGGGGGATGGAGCTGATGGGTATACTACAATAGCTATTATAAGTGATGTTGGATATCCTGAAAATGCATCAAAATAAATAATATTTGAATCATGATCTCCTGGCACATAGCCAACTCCATATTGAAATGGAACACTCATCCTACATTTCGACTATTTTTTTTTCATGCCCGAAAACAATTGCATCTTTTCTGGAAAATGCCCATCGTCCCGTGAGCGCCTCGACCCCGATAATGTATCTCCAAGGCTCAATGGGCTTCGTAGGAAGAGTTTTCGAAACATAAAAAATGTGAGGAAGTTTTTTACAAAACGATTCGTACCACGGAGACTTTTCAGAGAGACACCGGGTCCTCGGACTTGCCATGTCCACGTCGAGCTGGTGAATCAGACTCGTATCGATCGCAATTGCGTTGCATGACTCCAGATGGGTCTTCATTTCAGAAATTTCCTCATCCGTGGGTTTCCACGTGTCGACCCATTCTCGGCCATCCTCATATTTTTCAATTCGTTTAGGAACCTTTTTGGGATCCAGATGAATATTTATCGGAAACCATTTTATTGAATTCTGTTCGAGATAGTCTCTGATGTTCATCCTACTCTGTTGTATACATAAATCTTTTGGTCAATTGACACCAAAACAATTGTATTTCCATTTGTAGAAATCGATGGGTCTGGCCACATAGATTGATCCGCATAAATTGTGTCTACCGGATTCGTGTCTCCGTAATTGTAAACGTAAATAAATTCAAGGTCTGGTATAGCCACGACGACCGTTTCTCCATCGTCAGATATGGCCGTACTTATTTTACCATTGTTTCCGTCAAAATTAACCGACCAATCGAGGTGCCCACTTACGGTATTGTATGCGTATACTATCGAGACATCATCACTTTGCCCCGTGCTTAATCCGTCTGCGTAATAAGTCCCGAGAATGACACGGGTTCCGTCACCGCTCAAAGAAGGTTTATAAACTATCGAGAGACCGGTATCTATAACCCTAGACTGGTTCCATCCTGTCTGTGTTCTGGTATACGTGTAGACTTTTCCAAAAGGGCCACCTACAGCCAGAACAGTCCCGTCCCTGTTCAGAGAAACAAATGCTCCGAAATACGTGTCGGACGATGTAATTGTAGATCCGAATTGAACTCCGTCCTTGTAGATCCTTACAGTCTTTGAAACGTAATTCCCAAAGGCTGTCCAATGCCCATCATAACTCACGGACGTTCCACCTGAAGCCGGAATTGTAACTTCCGTGTACGTGTTGGCTACGGCGCTCTGGACACTGAAACCTCCCGAATGAATAGCACTCGCGGTAACCAGACCGTTTGAACTTACCGAAAACCCTGAAGTCTGAATAGCATCTTGAGAGTACACCGGTTCTGGAAGGGTAATTGAGTAAATGTTTGCCCCTCCACTTAAAGCACTTATAAGGAAGACTTGACCATTGGAACTTATTGAACTTATGCAATGGTCCTCAGATTTTAGAATGTTTAAAATATTAATCCACGTTGAAAGATTCGTGTTGTAATATATGTTGTAAGGAGGAGATGAATCATTAACAAAAACTTTTCCATCACCTGAAATGTACCCCCCAACGTTTCCACTTACAGTTAATTCCAGAGTCCATTCACTTCCTCCGTTGTACCTGAAAACATTGGATGTATAATTGTCATTAACACAAAGAACCGTTCCGTCTCCTGAAATTGATATATTGGTTTCTCCAGATACAGTAAGTGAATTGTTTAGAGTCCAAGGATTTTTGTTGTCCCAAATGGAAACGGAAGTACCATCCGAATTTAATATTGCAATTTGTTTTGCCGCATCCGTGAATGCAATGCTCTGAGCACTCGGAACATGAATGTTACTGAATGTTGTGTAGTTATTTGAAACTACTACATTTGCAGAATTTGTAAAAGCAACAAACGAACCGTCCGAAGACATAATAGGGTGGTTGCCGGTACCAAACATTATCTGTTGTGGTGCTCCCCAAGCAGTTCCATTGTATGTCACCTTGTAATACACACCACCACTCACATATAGAATTGTATTTCCATCGTATGAAATTGAACGAACACTTCCATCTACACCAACACTCTCAGGGTATTGCCAATCATTTGACGATCGAACTACTACAATACTACCACTCGACATGTACGCAGCCACCTGCCCCGAACCCGAAACTATCATTCCTGCATAAGGATTATTATCGAGATGTTTTGAAATGTAGTAGCTCGGAGCAAATGGTGGTCTGGGCTGTGTACCCGAAACACTAAGCTTGGCCGAAGGATTCGAATGGGTTCCTATTCCTACGGTTCCGTTCGATACGATCAAACTGTCGTCGACGTTAAAGGCTTTTGACGAATACGAGACGCTAAACAACTCTTGGCCGACCATGAGTTTCGACGCATCGTAATTGAGAGAGTGTCCGTCGTATCCTTGTACGTATGGTCTACAGCTTACCCACTGACCGTTTTGGTACTTGTACAAATAATTATACTGATTATTAAATTGATACATGAATGTAGTTCCGTCTTTCGAAAGAAATGGGGAATAGTGTGCAAGTCCATTATCATTTCCATTAAAAGTAAATTCAAGAATTTTGTTTCGGTATATATTTATTATATTATCATTTGTGTATTCGCAAATGACTTGTCCGTCGCTCGACATGGATGATCGTGAATTCTTATTTGAAACTTGTGTACTCGTCCAGGTTCCAGAAAGGTTACTAAACTGGTATGTCCCATAAGCGTTTGATACGACCGCATAGACTCCGTCGTCGGACGCAGATATGCTAAATGGGATTCCTGGAGAAAGATTGTATCCGTTCCAATTTGTTCCATCAAATGAAAAAATGATTGGACCGTCGCTGGTGGTCGATAGAAAAACACTCGAAGTTCCGCCAAATGCAATAGAATTTACAGCATAACCATCGTTAACGTATTGGTTAGATGGATATATAAAGATTTCAGTAGTAGTTTTAATGTACACCACATTCTGTCCGTCCCGGGTCATGTCAAAATAAGATACATCATTACTTATGATTGTCGAATCCCAAGTGCCTCCTGTTTTTGTCCAGAGTCTCAGTATATGTTCGTCATCAAGTATTGCTACGGTATTTCCATCGTCCGAGATTAAACTTTTGAGGATAGCACCTCCGAAATTATGAATTAAATTCAAATTGAAAATAGGCGAACTCTGAACGCTCAGTTGAGATGTCGGAGCGGCCGTATTCACACCGACGAAGTTCGTTCCGTCCATGGCCATCGAAACTGCAACGTCACCCGCCGTATTTGACAATTGAAAAACTCCGTCGTTGTATGGATTGTGGATACTCATTATGAACGGGCTCGGGGTCGCGGCACCGTCCAAAAACCCTAGGCCGACGCCGTAATCATTGGGGGCTTGATTTGCCTGGTTGACAAACTCTAGGTGAAATGCGTTTCCGTCATTTTCTAGTCTTGAAAAATTCACCATGGTTTGGGGGTAAGTGCTTGGTTCACCGTTGTAATCACTTACTGCAAGGGCTTGAGCTCCGATAGCTACGACGTCGAGTGCTGCCCCGGGGGTGGTCGTTCCTATTCCGACGTGCCCGTACGCAAAGACGTTTCCTGCAACAATCTTTTCGCCGCCGTTAGAAATCACCGGTTGATATGAATAGATGCTAGAAGGATATATTAGAAAAAATAATTCATCTTTATCGGTTATTGACATAAAATAGCCATCTGTCAAGTTTTCTGTATATTGTAACGTCCCATCGGATGAAAATATATTGAAAACGCCATTTTGAATATCATTTGTTATTACATTAAAATTTGAATCTACACCTAGCCCCGTGTCAAGAATTGATCCGTATTTTGGGGTGTAACTAATGAGACTGTCTACATTGTACGTATTTCCGGATAGATCGTCTGTATAATAAATTGATTCATTCTTGTCGAGGGCTACAGAGAGTGGTCGTCTAGGCGAAACATCTGTGACGACGTAGGTGGCTGTATCTGTAAACGTAATTACATTTGTTGAATCTGTTACGTATACATTTCCAGATTTTCCTACTGCAATTCCTGCTATACCATCAATGTAATCATATGCAAGGTATCCCAGTTGATTACCGTTCGAATCAAGAATTGCCAAGTTTACGAAATTATATGAGACGTACAATGACGAGCCATCATATGAACATGCTATTTTTGTAATCTGATCATCAATTTGAGTCGTGATTGTTCGAGTAGTTTGTGTTTTCCAGTTGTATTGTACTATATTTGAATTATATGTAACATATACGTTTCCGTATCCATCGACGCACATTGTGTTTCCTCCCTCGAGTGGAGGTATTTGAAATATCCTTCTCATGTGCAATGTATCAAAAATTGTAAAAATGTTTGCATTTCCTCCGCGCGTTTGGAGTTGTGCGGCATTTACAACCCCTTCATTCAGTATTACATCTCCGCCATTAATCAAAACATCCGTGCCGTTAAAGAATGTCTGTCGAAAATATACGGGATTCCCACTCTGATCAAACTCGTGAAAAATATTACTGAGTGTCGTGAAATCTGTAGATATTACAACATTTGGACTCATAAAAGTTTGTGATTTGATTTCATGAACATCTATATGGCTTGTCTGGTTTGAATGAATAATTTCCATTGTCTAGTATTAGAATTTATTAAAATACGGGCTTAGCCAAAATTCACGATTTTGTGGCGGAGTAACTGTGTTTAAAATTCCGACGTTTGATCCTTGTGCTGGAATCAAAAGAACTCGTCCATCCTGTAAAAGAGTCGCGCCCGCAAAAGAAGAACCCGGAGGGACTGGGGTTGAATTTGAATACGTCATACGGATAGGATCGACCATTCCTACGTTTGAGTTGGTAAAAGGAGCCATGATGACGTTCCCTGTCGGTAAAAGGCATCCCCCGCAGAATGAACCCTGAACGTTCGTGACTATATTAGACAATGTTCCGGTCGTAGTGTTTAGCAGGCAGACGTTTCCAGATGAAGGAACCAGAAGTATACACGAATTGTTTGATGTGAGAACACCTCCCGAAAAATTACTCGCTCTCACGAGATTTGAAACTTGTCTCGTCAAAGGATTAAAGGTGCAGACGTTCGAGTTTGTCTTCGGAACACAGTACACGTTCCCGTTACAAAGCACGCCGCCGGCAAATGTTCCGTCTGCGTTTATGAATGCGGCATTTGAAAACGTGTTGTTCTGTTCGTTAAATGTGCAGATGTTTGATGTCGTGGAGTACGGAATCATTACGACATTTCCAAACGGATCGAGAACTCCTCCACAAAATGCGGGCACTTTTACATTGTGCTGAAACGTATTTGAAATTGTGGTGCTAAAAACACAGACATTTGCAGATTGAAAAGGAATGAAAACAACTTTCCCAGATGGAGCAAGAACCCCCCCATTGAATGCATTTTGAGGAACTGGAGTCACAATGTCAGAGTAAAAATCTGTATACGGACTAAATAACCCAACGTTTGAATAATTATTTGGGGTCAATACAATTTTTCCGTTTGGTAAAGCGACACCTCCGAAAAAAGATACGGGCCCGACTGTCTGGCTAATTGTTACATTTGCGTAGGCGGGAAAAGCTGACGTCGACCAGAACCCCTGAACAATTGAGGACCGAATCCATTGATCAGTATATGGGCCGCCGTACCACCCAGACTGGCCGGAATATATTGGAGGATACGAAAGGTACGCGGTCGTCCACCTGCTGGTCGGAATTCCTAAAGAATAGAGACTGTCCTGGGAAGGAATCAAATTTGTAGAAATTGATGACGGATTGAACGGGGCCGGCGGGATAATTCCAGGGCCTGCTGAAGACCGTGTAAAGTAGGCCGCCATCTATTATCTGTTGAGAATATTAGATGAGTCTGACCAATACAAGTGGAGGTTCGTCCAGTCTAACATCCAATCCTCTTTTTTCACAGCTCTCTTCGGCGGCTACGAGTTCGGCCGTCGGCGCGTTCAGTCTCCGGGCGGTCAATGGCCGTACGGCCAAGGCGGTGAATATCAGAAACGGAACAACTTCGGCGACCCAAGACTTTTACGCGGACCTATTCGGGAATCTCACGATACAAGGGACTGGTCAGAGTCTAGCGAGTTGGTTAGGGGGTGCAACAGGCTACGTGGCGACGTGGTACGACCAATCCGGGCAGGGAAATCACGCGAGCCAATCGACTCCGGCTAGCCAACCTCAAATTCAGAAAGGAACGAAAGGCTCTGGATACATGGTTCTCTTTTCGGGCGCACAGAGACTTTCATCTTCGACACTGGATCTTAGGAATACACCGTATACCGTAACAGCGTGTGAACGTTCCACGGGAATTGGAACAGTGTCATTTGGGTCGAATAGAAATCCTGTAATATCGTATAGTACATCTGGTAGTTCTTCGCCCGTAGATTCCGTAATGTACCTTGGTCGTGTTTATCAATATACGTTAGATCAACGTTCAGATAGTGTCAGTGCAACTGTTACTCAATTTTCATCCTCCACGACCGAACCTTTGCGTTACGTGTATGCATCACAATCCCCAACTTCATTTAAAAGAATTTACGTATATAATGATCCTCTAGGTAATCCAATTAATCCCGGGCCCAGCGCAAGTGGTACAAATATTAATAATAACGTTGGCCCTGGACCATTCTACATAGGTTACTTAGATATTGGTGCCTCACAAACAAATTATTATTACGGAGAAGCGTATGAGATTCTCGTCTTTAACAAATCTTTGTATGATCTCGACGGTACGACGGGAACGAACGTTCCGGTGTCCGTCCAGACAATTTACAACAATCAGCTGGGTTATATTTCTTTGGGATCTATTCTGTCAATGACCGGCATCCCCCTCTTTTCGCAGCTCTCTTCGGCCGCACAGAGTTCGGCCGTGGGCGCGTTCAGTCTCCGCGCGGTCAATGGCCGTACTGCCCTGGCTGTGAATGTCGTTCAGGGTGGGGCCTTTCCAATAGCCGGATTTTCGGGTCCTATACAAAGTGGGAATACATTTACACAAACACTTACAGGTCCTCCCTTTACTGGGAGTTACACAGCAAATTGTAGCTCATTTTATGGTATAAGTGAAGAACCATGGAGAGCTTTTGATAAAATATTAACAGGACACGGTTGGACTGCATCAGGGACGCCTTATAATCCTGATGGAACATATAAAAATTCTGGTACTGCATCAACGACAATTAGTAGTTCAGTGTATGTAGGAGAATGGATTCAAATTAAATTTCCATTTACAGTCTTATTGACTTCATATACAATTTACACGGTTGTTGGAGATATTACTAGAGCGCCAAATACTTTTAAACTTGCTGGTTCAAATGATGGAATTACATGGACACTAGTTGATACACAAAGTGGAATAACATGGGGGTCGCCATATAATACTACATTTACGCCAAGTACTCAAATAACTTTATATTCTTATTACAGATTATGTGTTAATAAAAATAATGGATCTGGATTTCTTTCAATAACTGAATTGATTATCAACGGAACAACTTCGGCGACCCAAGACTTTTACGCGGACCGACTCGGAAACCTCTTGACGGCCCCTGTGACGGGACAGACGCTCTCGAGTTGGTTAGGGGGTGCGACGGGCTACGTGGCGACGTGGTACGACCAATCCGGGCAGGGAAATCACGCGACCCAAACGAATCTTGTAAACCAGCCACAGATAAATCTCACCACGAGTCCTTATTCTCTTCTATTTACCGGAAGTCAATATTTTCAAAATACAGTACCATTCACCTTTAATTTCGGGACAAATTATCAATATTCAATTAGAACTATTGTGAATAATACAGGTGGGTGTATTTTCTATAAAGGATTACTCAATGCTCCTAATAGTACTAATGGTGAAAAAGCATGGTACATGGGTCAAACGAGTGGTGGTCTAGCGGCGGGAAACTATCCCAATCATGTTGGAACCGGTGAGGGAAAATTTAACGGGACGCCCCCTATTACATCCTCGAAAACGAGCGTCACGTGGTCATCTTCGGCATATAACACCCTTGCATTGTATGAAAATACATCGTCTGCTACCGCAACTTCTTCTGGCAGAACTGCAGGAAATTCCGACCCTGGATCTTATTTTTATATAGGGAATACATTTGCAACCATACCTTATTACACCGGGAATATTTATGAAATTGAAATATTTTCGAGTACACTCGGCACATCTGATGTGACTATTATGGGTTAAGTTCCAATCGCCATCCATTCGAATGGAACGGCTCCAGACGTACTAGGAATTGTAAGCGTAAACGAAGTTGTAGAAACGGCCGAGACGTAGAATGTCGTCACGAGTGCATAAGGGGTGACCAAAACGATGGGATTGTTGGTATAGGCCAACGGAAATGTGACCGTCTGTGACAAAGACAATGATGGTACAGCATTTGATCCGACTTGCATTTGGAACTGACTTGCGCCCAAATAATAATTGGTAGCTGTTCCGACCGTGTTACTCCAACTTGTAATGTTCGACCCTTGCCTCCAGGTCACAGGAGCAAGCGCGCCGTACGTTGTCGCAGTCCCGAGCGCGGAGATTGTTCCTCCGACGCTCAGGGCCGTTGCCGGCGCCACGTTTGAAATTCCTACGAATCCAGATTTCCCGAAGATACTTGTAACATTAATGGTGGCTATGTTGGCTGTAGTCGCAAAGAGAGAAGTCAAATTGCTCGTCACAATATTTGCAGTAGTCGCAAAGAGAGAAGTCAAATTGCTCGTCGCAGCAACGTTCAGGGTGGTTGATGAAATGAATGGAATTGTCAGTGTATCAAAATTGAAATTCGTGTTTGTCGAATTCGACGTGAAACCCGCGGCGAAGATGTTTGTTGTCGAAAGGGCATTCGAGACGTAAATGTTTCCGGCGACGTGGAGAGTCGATGTAGGGTTCGTCGTTCCTATGCCTACGTAAGCGTTCGCATTGATGACGACGACATTCGAACCACCTCCGATGTTGGAAAAGAGGGCTATGTTCGAACCTATGGTTCCGGTGCCAACCTGAAGAATGTTGGACGCAAAGACATTCTTGGTCGTGAGGGCGTTCGAGACAAAGACGTTTCCGGCGACGTGAAGAGTCGATGTAGGGTTCGTCGTTCCTATGCCTACGTAAGCGTTCGCATTGATGACGACGACATTCGAACCACCTCCGATGTTGGAAAAGAGGGCTATGTTTGATCCTATGGTTCCAGTGCCAACCTGGAGAGAGTTTGAAACTTGAAGATTTGCAAAAGGTTGGGTTATGCTCGAACTCTGGATGTTCGAAAGGTTATTCCCCGAGCCGAAGATACTTTCAGCAGTTAGTATCGTCGCGCTAAGAGCATTTGCAAAAATATAAGGAATTGTAAATGTATCATAAAAAAATGTCGTATTTAATATATTTGATTCGAACGCACCTGATACTACCAAATTAGATGAAACATAAATATTATTGGTTGTCACGGAATTTGCAACTGCGAGGTTTGCAAACGGTTGAGTGATGCTGGAACTCTGAATGTTCGAGAGGTTGTTCCCGGAACCGAAGAAGCTCGCCACGTTCAGGGTTGCGATGTTAGCCAGGGAAGCTGTGAGGTTCGAAACCGTCTCGAGGCTCGTCACGTTCAGGGTTGCAATGTTGGCCAGAGAAGCTGTTAGGTTCGAAACCGTCTCGAGGCTCGTCACGTTCAGGGTTGCGATGTTGGCCACACCAGTGACTGACAAATTAGTGCTCGTGACCGTTGCAAAAGGTTGGGTTATGCTCGAACTCTGGATGTTCGAAAGGTTATTCCCCGAGCCGAAGAGGCTCGCCACGTTCAGGGTTGCGATGTTGGCCACACCAGTGACTGACAAATTAGTGCTCGTGACCGTTGCAAAAGGTTGGGTTATGCTCGAACTCTGGATGTTCGAAAGGTTATTCCCCGAGCCGAAGAGGCTC
>Ga0209188_1000553_pt1 | contig 35446 bp, 42 predicted proteins | sample C_130625_EF_Meta_FD_187307 | JGI IMG/M metagenome (GOLD analysis project Ga0209188, IMG submission 187307) | Freshwater microbial communities from Lake Croche, Canada to study carbon cycling - C_130625_EF_MetaG (SPAdes) (version 2) | ecosystem: Environmental > Aquatic > Freshwater > Lake...
GGTGATTCGGCGACGGCAAAGGCAGCGGCGTGGGCAAATCGGTTTGAGCCACCAGTAACAAAGTTGTCGAAGGTGTATCGCGGGTTTAGCCGAGTGTCGAAACCCCCAGCGGTTTTAGAGCGCGGTGCCCGACCGACGTCAAAATTTGGAGTTTGCTCAGGTGACGGGAACGGCTCTGGTTCGGTTTGCGCTTCAACTAGGTTGGCGGCGATGCTCGATTGAATCTCTGGGTTCACAACAGTTGCAAAGTTAGTTGGGCCCGAGAACTCGGCGTGACTCTCCATGTGGTCGATGATGATGACTCTCAGTCGAGTGTCGATCATGTTGCGCGTGTATTCGTTGGGCACCTCTAGATAGAGGGTTTGTTCGATGATTCCCTTGGGTTCTACAAGGGTCAAAAAGCCTGCTAGCGAAGGTGTCATTCGGTCGTCGGCGCTGGCCCTGGCAGCGAGCGATTGCCACAGTTGCTGAACCGCTAGTTCACCGCTCATCGTCCGCCTTCATCCCTCTTGGTTTTTTATAGTTTTGCACAAGTTATGCACTTATTGACAGCCTGTGGATAACTTATTCACTTTGCAATAATGCCCCTGTGCAAAAAGCTAAGACATTGATTCAACCCAAAGGTGCATAAAAATTGCAAATTCGGATGGTGTGTCGCGCTCGGCGAGACAAATCGGCTGCGGGGTGCCCCCGATAAATTCTTGCGAAAACTTGACCTCACCCCCATTTAGGGCGTAGATTTATCAGGTTGCCCTGCACAAGAACTGCAGAGCTCGCCGGCCACCAAAGTTTCTGCCGGGAATACCTGAGTTCTAATCAAACTTTTTTGGAGTGATCAACCATGACCAAGCGCACTTTTCAACCAAACAACCGTCGTCGCGCAAAGACCCACGGCTTTCGCCTTCGCATGTCGACCCGCGCCGGCCGTGCCATTCTTGCGGCTCGTCGTCGCAAGGGCCGCACAGAGCTGTCAGCCTAAGCAAGTTCTAACCGCGACCAATGCTGGCTCGCGCTAATCGAATTCTTAGCTCCTCGGAGTTTCGAATGGTAATGAACACTGGCGAACGATTGAACACGAAAAACTTCGTATTTTTTTATAAACGGGATGCAACCCTAGGGTCATCCCGTTTTGGCTTTGTTGTGTCTAAGACCGTTGGTGGCGCGGTAACCCGCAACGCAGTAAAGCGCAAACTTCGAGCGCAGTCTCGATCACTTCTAAAGACAACTCTCGAGGCTGCCCCATTCTGGTTTGTAGTTCGCTGCTTGCCAGGCGCCGCGGCTGTCGATTCGGCGCAGATAGAATCCGAATTGTTTGGTGCCTTTCGGAATTTAGAAGCGAGAGCCGCGAGATGACAGTTCTTGCCAGCGTCGCGTTGATGCCCAGAAATACGGGTATTTTGTTTCTATTGGGATATCGAAAATTCGTCTCGCCTCTTTATGGGGACGTGTGCCGCTATCATCCAAGCTGTTCAGCCTACGGTCTCGGCCAGGTGCAACAGCGCGGACTTCTTGTCGGCTCAGTTTTGACACTATGGCGCATTGCTAGATGCAACCCGTTCTCGAACGGTGGGCTCGACAATGTGGTTTTGCGCAACACATGGTTTCAAGTCAATCGATTAGGTTTCACCGAACCAAAGACTAAGAAGGGTCTCTAATGCCGGATATTTTATGGCCTATCAAATGGGCAATTGAAGCGATTTTGGTCGCCTTCCATTGGGTGTTCTCGTCAATCGGTTTTCCCGCGGAAGCAGGGCTAACTTGGATTCTGTCAATCATCGGGCTCGTGGTCGTGGTGCGCTCAGCCATGATTCCGGTCTTTGTTCGGCAAATCAAGAGCCAGCGCAACATGTTGGTGATGCAGCCGGAGTTGCAGGCACTGCAGAAGAAATTCAAGGGAAAGACCGACCCGGAGAGTCGCCAGAAGTTCGCTGCCGAGCAGATGGAGCTCTACAAGAAATACAAAGCCAACCCGCTTAGCTCTTGCATGCCGCTGCTTTTGCAGATGCCGATCTTTGGCGGGCTCTTCGTTGTTTTGAATGAGGCTCAAAAGTCAGCTCCCGGTGTAGGCCTTCTAACTCAGAACCTTGCGACGCTGTTTGCCAACGCGACCGTGTTTGGCGCAAAGCTTTCTGACAACTTCAACGGAAACACCAACGCCAAGGTTATGGCAGCCGTCTTAATCATTCTTATGACTGCCTCGCAGTTCATCACACAGCGTCAAATCATGGCCAAAAACCAGAACCCGGCCGCAATGAACAGCCAGTATGCGCAGACCCAAAAAATCATGCTTTACGTGTTCCCTTTGATTTTCGCGGTTTCATCCTTCGCTTTTCCACTCGGTGTCATGTGGTACTGGCTGGCATCGAACTTCTGGACGATGGTTCAGCAGTTCGTTGTTATTCGCAACATGCCAACCCCAGGCTCGGAGGCCCACAAGGCTCGCGAGCAGCGTCTGGCTAAAAAAGGCAAAGCTTTGACAGTCGAAGAAATCGAACAACTTCCTGAACCACAAAAACAACAGCGCGCGCAGCCGGTTTCAAAGACTCGCGCCAAAAAGACCCGCTAACAAAACCCCAGACGAGGATTCCACAATGACCGAATCAACCAACGCGCCCGAGACAACCGAAAACACCGAGGATTTGCTGCCTGCCGAGGCTGACGAAACTTCGTCAACTGACGCCACTGGCGAAGCCACGGAGTCAAACAAGTCAGCCACCGCTCTTGAAGAAGAGGGCGAGATCGCGGCGGACTATTTAGAAGAGCTTCTAGATATTTTCGACCTGGATGGCGACATCGACATTGACGTTCGCGGCGGCCGGGCATACCTCGAGGTAACCGCCGGAAGCAACAGCAATCTTCGCGTTATCTCTGAACCAGAGACAGTTGAGGCCCTGCAGGAGCTAACACGTCTAGCCGTGCAGGCAAAGACCAACTCTTTCAGCCGCTTGATTCTTGACGTTGGTGGGTCTCGACAGGCTCGTGTAGATGAACTAACCAAGGTTGCTCAACGGGCGATTGACAAGGTCACGGCTTCTGGTGAAGCTCACGCGATGAAGCCGATGTCTTCATACGAGCGCAAGATCATTCACGACTTGGTGTCGGAGGCCGGGCTTGTTTCGGAGTCTGAGGGTGAAGGTCGTGACCGCCACATCGTGGTAAAGCCACAGGCTTAATGTTTCACGTGAAACATTAGGACCCTGCGTGGAAGACTTTATTGCCGAACCAGTGCCGGCGATGGCTGCGGAAGTTTTCGGCCCTAACCTCGAGCGAGCGATTGCCTACGCTGAAGCGTTGGTTGAAGATAGCGACCAGTTGGGTTTGCTAGGCCCGCGCGAACTTCCGAAGCTATGGTCCCGGCACATACTCAACTCGGCAGTAGTTGCCGAGCTTCTTAGTTCTGGCGAATCGGTAGCCGACGTCGGATCAGGGGCGGGGCTGCCCGGAATCCCCATGGCAATAGCGAGACCGGATGTTCATTTCGTTCTGATTGAACCCATGGAGCGCCGAGCAAATTGGCTGCAGCAACAGGTAGTGCAACTTGGGCTCGACAACGTAGATGTTCTGCGTGCCCGCGCCGAAGAAGTTGGTCGAAGTGATTTCGACGTGGTTACCGCCAGGGCAGTTTCGGCACTCCCAAAACTCCTCAGGATGACCGTTGACCTGATTCGACCAGGCGGCCGCTTGATTGCCTTGAAGGGGGAGCGGGCTCAGGCTGAGATAGACGAAGCCAAACCACTTTCTAAAAAGCTAAGACTTAAGAGTTTTGAAATTGTTTACACGGGTGACGCAATTTTGAGTGAGCCAACCAGAGTGGTAGTCGTTAAGCTTGTCTAAGCGGGAGGAACCTGCACCCTCGACGCCTCCGATTATCTGAAAAGGTTTCACGTGAAACATTCTGACCTAAACAACTCAGAGACTCCGTTGGCGCAAGAGCTGGCTGACAACACTCATCGACTCAAGCGCGCAAACGCTGCCAAAGTAAACAAACCGAAAAACACTAGGGTGTTCACGGTTTCTAACCAAAAAGGTGGAGTAGGTAAAACCACCACGGCGGTCAACTTGGCAGCCGCGCTTGCCACCAAAGGCCTCTCGGTTTTAGTTATCGATCTTGACCCGCAGGGCAACGCGTCCACCGCCCTGGGTGTTGAACACCACAGCGGAGTTCCAGGCGCCTATGAAGTTCTCATCAATAAGCTTCCGATGGCCCAGGCAATTCAGCGATGCTCCACAATAAAAAATCTTTATTGCCTACCGGCGAGCATCGATCTAGCCGGAGCCGAGACCGAACTATTTACTAACTTTTCAGATGAAGAGCGGCGGTTTAGGCTGCGGACCACTCTTTGGGAATTCTTAGAATCCTTGCCAGAGGATCGACGCCCTGACTATGTGTTTATCGATTGTCCGCCGAGTTTAGGCCTTTTGACCATCAACGCATTTGTGGCAGCGCGCGAAGTGTTGATTCCGATTCAGTGTGAGTACTACGCTCTCGAAGGTTTGTCGCAGCTGCTCAAGACAGTTGAAATGATCAAACAGCAGTTGAATCCAAAACTTGTCGTCAGCACAATCTTGCTAACCATGTTTGATTCTCGAACCCGCCTTGCGACTCAGGTTGCAGACGAAGTTCGCAAACATTTCGCTAAAGAGGTTCTAAGCGCAATCATTCCGAGGTCGGTCAGAGTTTCTGAAGCACCGAGCTACGAACAGACCATCATCACCTATGACAAAAGTTCTTCGGGCGCAATCGCTTATCTCGAAGCTGCAATCGAACTAGCAAATAAGGGAGCATAAAATGGCAGAAAAAAAGGGCGGGCTTGGCCGCGGCATTGGCGCACTGATTCCCACTTCTACCGCCCCCGGCGAACGCCCAGCGGATGCCTTCTTCAATAGCTCTGACGTCTCACCAGCCGAGGCCGCCTCGAGTTTGATTGAAGTTCCGGGCGCAAGATTCGCACACTTGGATGTCAACTCGATTGTTCCGAACGCGAAGCAACCACGTTCTGTATTCGAGCCTGAGGCCTTCGCTGAGTTGGTTCACTCGATTCGCGAAATCGGAGTGCTGCAGCCAATCGTGGTTCGTTCACTAGGTGAACAAAACGGTAAGGCCTCCTATGAGCTGATTATGGGTGAACGCCGACTTCGCGCCTCAAAAGAAGCCGGCTTAGAAAAAATCCCTGCGGTGATTCGTGAAACCGCCGACGAAAACATGCTTCGCGACGCGCTTCTCGAAAACCTCCACCGTAGCCAACTGAACCCTCTCGAAGAAGCCAGCGCTTATCAGCAGCTTTTAGAAGACTTTGGAATCACCCAGGATGAGCTTGCCGCCCGCATCGGCCGCTCCCGCCCGCTGATTACAAACACCATTAGGCTTCTAAAACTGCCCGTCACAGTGCAGCGCAGGGTAGCGGCCGGGGTTTTGTCGGCTGGCCACGCAAGAGCCGTGCTAAGCGTCGCAGAAGACCGAATGGAGTATTTTGCCAACAAAGCTGTCACCGAGGGTCTCTCAGTGCGCGCTCTCGAGGAATTAGTCGCGATTGATAAACCAGGCAAGGGCAAAAAAGTAACGGTCAGGGCCGGTGGCGGCCAAGATATGTTTGTTTCGATGGCAGAAAAACTATCGGATGCGCTCAACACCCCGGTAAAGATTCAACTGGCTAAAGCTAAAGGCCAAATCGTCATAGATTTCGCTAACCTAGCCGATCTCAGGAGAATTTTGAACGACATGGGTCATCCAGAAGCTGGCGAAACCAACTAACCGCGGTTTTTGTGAGCGGCAACCGCAATCGAATGGTAGGTTTCGCCGAGACTGTGGCCGGCGGCCAAAATACCCATCGGCAGCAGCGAAGTGTCGGTTAGACCCGGCTGAACGTTGGCTTCTAAGAACCAAATGTTTTGATCTGCATCAACAATCATGTCGATTCGAGACATGTGCCTCAGCCCAAGCAGCTGATGAACCTGCACGGCAATCGCTGCCGCAGCGTCGGCAACAGCCGCGTCGAGGCGAGCTGGAACAAAATAGTTCGTTTCACCGGCGTGGTACCTCGCCTCAAAACCAAAATCGCCGTTAATAGCCTCAATTTCAACTGCAGGCAAGGCAATCGCGCCCTCACCGAGGTCGATTACCGAAACTGCCAACTCGACGCCATCGATGAATTTCTCGATGATGGCCACGTCGCAGTAAACATAAGCATCAATCATTGCTTGAGCCAGGTCTCGCTTCTCGCGCACCACGGTAGCGCCCTGCGCCGAACCGCTTCGCGCCGGCTTTACCACCAGGGGAAGCGTCATGGATTCCAAAATGAGGCCCATCACAGACTCAGCGTTGAGCTCTTTGAAAGCAGTCTTCGGCAGAGTAATGGATTTTGGTGTCTGGATGCCAGCTAACAAAACCAATGTTTTGGCGGTTGGTTTGTCCCACGCCAGACGAGCTGCGTCGGCGGTGGCCCCAACAAAGGGCACGCCGCAAAGCGCGAGCACGTCGCGCAGGGCGCCATCCTCGCCGCTTGCACCGTGAAGTACCGGCCAGATCACGTCTGGGCGATCAGTTTGAATGTGACCTAAAAGATCTGCGTCTGGTTCGCGCATAATCACGGTTGCGCCCTGTTCGGTTAGGGCATCGGCAACGCGACGGGCAGATTTGAGCGAAATATCGCGCTCGTGCGAGATTCCGCCAGCCAAAACTTGAATCACAAGTTTTTGAGAAACGCCCTGATCTCTAGAAACCATAGTTATGCCCCCTTTGGTCCAAATGTGTCCAGAAGCTCAGTTTGAAGGTTGATGACTGTCGACAATCGCTTGATGCCCACGCGAATATTCTCGGGGGTTGGGTAGCTAAAACTGATTCGGAGGTTTCCCTGCCCGGTTCCGTTGCCAAAGAAGGCTGTTCCGGGGGTGTAAGCCACTAGCTCTTTGACGGCAAGGGGCAGCATCGCCTTCGAGTCGATGCCCTGGGGCAGGGTCAACCAAAGATAAAAACCGCCGCGAGGATGCGTGGTGCGAACCCCAGGCAAAAAGTCGGCCAAAGCCTGCAAAGCGGCGTCTCGTCGGTCACGATAAACGCTTCTGAAAGTGTCGATCTGCTTCTGCCAGTCAGCTGTCGCGAGGTATTCGCTAATCATCATTTGGCTGAACGAACTAGGGCAGAGCAGGGCTGATTCGTTGGCTAAAACCATTTTGTCGCGAATGGCCGGTGGTGCTAAAACATAACCAACCCGAAAGCCCGGAGCCAAGATCTTAGAGAAGCTTCCTAAATAAATCACGCCGTCTTCGTCGTGAGAGCGCAGAGCTAGCGGCGGTTTCTCATCGAAATACAAAAGTCCGTAGGGGTTATCTTCGACCACGAGAATGTGGTGTCTGCGACAAATTTCAAGTATTTGGTGGCGACGAGACTCACTTAGCGTCACTCCAGAGGGGTTTCCGAAGTTTGGCACCAAATAAAGGAACTTGATTTTGCGACCCTGAGCGGTCAAATTGTTGATGCTCTCTTGAAGCGCTTCAGGTGACATGCCATCGTCGTCAGTAAAAACATGCTCAATGTGAGCTTGGTAATGCCTAAAAATTCCGATTGCACCCACATAGCTTGGGGCTTCAGCCAACACCACGTCGCCGGCATCCAAGAAGAGCCCAGATAGCAAATCGAGGCCGTGTTGAGAACCAGTGGTGATAATCAGATCTTCTACGCTACTGGTGATGCCCTCAAGAGCCATTAGTTCGCGAATTTGGTCCCGCAAAACCGGGTCTCCCTGACCGCTGCCGTATTGCAGAGCCGCGTTGCCTCGGCTGGCCATGAGAGTTTCGTAGCTCTGACTCAAAAGCTCTTTCGGCAATGCCGAAACATATGGCATACCGCCAGCTAGAGAAACAACTTCGGGGCGACTAACCACAGCAAACAGTGCGCGAACTTCAGAAACCGAAAGGGTGTTGGCGCGCTCGGCGTATGAATCTAACCATTGGTCTAGATTCAATCCGTGATTTTGTTCTTGCGACACCATTGCTCCCAAAAAATGCAAAAGCCGACCGGCGCGCATTTCATTCAAGCCTAGTAAAAACATGGGCTTGATGCGAGCCTGTGAGAAAACCACACCCCAAAACAGGGATGTGGTTTCACGTGAAACGTTTTGGCTAGTTTAGGTATTCGCCCAGCTCAGCCACCAAAACCGGCTTTGGCTTGGCGCCAACCATCTGCTTGACAAGCTCGCCGCCTTGGAACACCTGAAGGGCTGGAATCGAAACGATTCCGTATTTTTGGGCTAGGGCTGGCTCTTCATCCACGTTGACTTTGACGATTTCAATTTTGTCGGAGTATTCTGCGGCAATGGCGTCTAGAACTGGAGCAACCTGGCGGCACGGACCACACCATTCAGCCCAAAAGTCAACTAAGACCGGCTTGGTGCTGTTCAACACATCAGCTTGAAAAGATGCGGTGGTTACGTTTTTTGCTGCCATTTTGATTACTCCTTAGGTTGTGGTTTCTATATGAAAACTTAGTGGGATTGCAGGTAGTGCTCAGCATCTAGGGCCGCGACACAACCTGAGCCGGCTGCGGTGATTGCCTGACGATAGGTTGGGTCAATAACGTCTCCCGCGGCAAAAACGCCTGGGATGTTGGTGCGTGAGCTGCGGCCATCGACCTTGATGAACTTCTCGGCGGTCAATTCAATCTGACCTTCTACCAACCAAACTCGCGGGTCGTTTCCGATGGCAATAAACAGACCATCAAGGTCGAGGTTGCTCGTGGTTGCGTCAACGGTGTTTCGCAGGGTCACGCCGGTTAGCTTTGGGTCACCGAGCAGCTCGGTAACCTCGCTGTTGTAAATCACTTCGATTTTTGGGTTGTTTAGCGCGCGCTCGACCATGATTTTAGAGGCTTTGAAACTGTCGCGACGGTGAATCAAATAGACCTTGGCGGCAAACCTGGTCAGGAACGTAGCTTCTTCCATTGCGGAGTCGCCACCGCCAACCACTGCAATCGTGCGCTCTCTAAAGAAGAATCCGTCGCAGGTAGCACACCATGAAACACCGTGCCCACTGAGGTCTTTCTCACGCGGCAAGCCGAGTTCGCGATAGGCGGCACCTGTGCTCAAAATCACGGTTTTGGCCTCAAAAGTTTCGCCTCCGCCGGTTTTCAAAATCTTTACGTCGCCTTTGAGGTCAACCTCAACTACGTCGTCAAGCAAAACCTCTGTGCCAAATCGCTCGGCCTGGGCTTGGAGGTTGGCCATAAGCTCAGGGCCCTGAAGGCCTTCGGGGAACCCTGGAAAGTTCTCGACTTCGGTAGTTTTCATGAGCTCACCTCCGGCTTCGACCGAGCTTGCGATCAATAGCGGCTTCATGCCTGCGCGTGCGCAATAAATTGCTGCGGTGTACCCGGCTGGTCCGGACCCGATGATGATTACTTCGCGCACAAAAACTCCTAAAAGTGGCTGTTATAGTCAGCCAATTTTATCGCCGCAGTATTCCCCTGAGCATTTGAAAGGCCGACTGCGCTTCGGTGACTTTCATGAGCGATAGAGCAATCAGATACACAGCGGCCATAACCGCGCCCCCCACGGTGCAGGTCAGGAGCGAGCTAACTACGGTGTCGAGAGCGAAACTGCCGTCGTGGATTCCACCGAAAAAGTTCAAAACTGCGATGCCAGCGCCGGATGCCAGCAAACCTGCGACAATCGACCGCAGGTTGAGCGAAAGAACGCCAAAATCTTTGAGCGGGCCGATGCGACGACCCAAAAGAACATAAGCGACCCGAGCCTGAATCACCAGGGTGAAGCTCATCAATAGCGCCAGACCGGCCACCAACCATTCGATTGGCAGCGTCTGGCCCATAATCAAAGCCCCGACGATGTAAAGAATTGTTTGGCCCACCGTAAACCAGAACGGCGATTTGGTGTCCTCCAGCGCAAAAAAAGCTTTTTGCATCATGAACACAAAACTAAACGGCAAAAGGCCGACGACAAAGGCCATCACAACGTAACCGAGGGCGAGTGTGCCTTCATACTCGCCAACAAAAACGCGAGACACCGGAAAAGCCAACACCAGCAACACAGCGCTAGATAAAACGCTAATCACCGAAATGATTCGAAGCCCGGTGGCCAAATCTGCCCTCACTAGGTCGATTCGCCCCTCATGAGCGTGCGTACTGATTTTGGTGAAGTATGCCGTTGCAATCGAAACCGTGGCAATCGAATGCGGAAGCATAAAAATCAGCCAAGCTATCGACATTGCCGCAATCGACGCGACACCGACCTGGTTGCTTGCTCTTTGAGAAACCGTAATTGAGGCAACTGCGGTTTGAACCAGACCGCCAACCTGGGTAACCAAGACCATTCCGAGGGTCCAGCTAGCCGCCTTCATTGCCGGCCGAAGGCCAAAGCCACGAAACTTGAAGTTTGGTGTGTAGTGAAGACCGATGCGACGCCAACTGAAAAAGAGGATTAGCGCCTGCGCGGCTACGCCCAAAGTTGCCGAGATCGCCAAGACCGAAATTTGTGATTCAGACCAATCTGCGATGTTTTGCTTGCCGGTGGGGTCGGTTCCGAACAGCCAAATGTAAACCCCAAGCCCACCGATTGAAACAATGTTGTTGACGACCGGAGCCCACATGTAAGGGCCAAAAGCGCTTCTGGCGTTTAGCACCTCTCCGAGCATCGAATAAAGACCATAAAAGAAAAGCTGTGGCAAACACCAGTAGGCGAACGCGGTTGCCAGGGCAAGCTGCTGCTCACTCCATCCGTGGGTATAAATGTGAACCATCAAAGGGGCCGCGATGGTTGCGAGCAATGCGACAGAACCAAAAACCAAAATCGCGAGGGTCAAGAGCCTGTCGATGTAGCCTTTGCCCCCATCTGGATGAATTTTGGCTCGAACAATCTGAGGAACCAATACCGCGTTTAAAACACCACCGACGATGATCGCGTAAACGTTATTTGGCAGTTGGTTTGCAACACCAAACGCATCGGCCGCGTTGGTGGTAACGCCGATTACCCCGGCCAAAACAACCACGCGCACAAAACCCAAAATTCGCGACAGAACCGTGCCGCTGGCCATGATCATCGAGCTACGGGCGACGCTCACGAGGATTTTCTCTCTAGATTTTTGCCTGGTTCAGCCACGGCTTTGTCTCGTCGGTTCTTTCTGACAGTTCTGATGGCGCCGATTGCACCAAGCAAAACCACGAAGCCGCTGAATGCAAAGACCACGGCATCTTCAACCCCCAAAATCACCTTCATCTGAATGTCGACCGGTGTCGTAAGGCGCAAACCCGAAAAAGTTTCGAGCGAGGTGTGCAAAACCACGTCGCCGTCGCCGATTGCCGTCACTGGAACCTGCGCCGTCACCGTGGTGTTGGCGGGAACCAAGACTTCTACAACTGCGGGAATCAAAACTTTGAGGTTGCTCGCTTGAACCACAACTCTGACCCGAACCGGCGAAGGGTAGTCATTTTTAATTGCAATCGGAATTTTCGATGACCTCGACAGCAGGTTGATCACCGAACCGGGAACCACTGCCACCTGAGGCTGTGGCAACACGTCTGGGTCGGTAATCGAAACCTTGTGGTCTTTATTTTGCTTTATGTTTATGGTTTGGCCGGCTGCTTGAGCTTCGGACCCAACCATTGGCGATGCCAAACTTAGAGCAACGAGCCCCGCCATCATTGTTGCCACTAAAGCCGGTCTGCGGCCAAAACCTAAGTTCATAGGTTTCTTTGAACCCACTCTTGAACTCCCCTGGCCATGCGTCTTTCGTTTTCGTGCGACAAAACTGTAAAAAGTTCATCCACTGCAAACCAGGCAGCCTCAACCGCTTCGTGTTGCGGGTCGTTTTCAACAGTCAGAAAACCACCGGTTTGGCGCATCAAGTAGTGAACTACAGTTTTTGAAATCAGTTTGTCTCCGGCAGTGAACTCGTAGTGAATCTCACCCAAAAGTTCAATAATTTCGGCTTCGAGACCGGTCTCCTCGGCAATTTCTCGAATCGCCGCTTCGGCATAATCTTCGGTTCCCTCAGGGTGACCCTTTGGAACACACCAGTCGATTCGACCCGATCGCGCCTGGCGGCCGATAAGCGCAACACGAGCGGACCCATCTGCGGCTAACACAAACCCACCGGCTGAAGTTTCTTCGACCCGCGTCAAGTTTCGTCTCGGTGCTGTTTGCGACATAAAGAAAACTTTACGCTGTCGGGGTTTATCTGCGAGACTTTGCCAGCTGTGGCACACTAAATGCGATGCTAAACCTTGCCGACGCTCTTAGAAACCTGGAGCAAACAACCGATTCAGAGCTTTTTGCCAAGCTCGGCGCTTGGTTTGCTGACGCCGGTTTTGAGTTAGCTCTGGTTGGTGGCCCGGTGAGAGACGCGTTTCTTGGGCGACCTTCATACGACCTCGATTTCACGACCAACGCACTGCCCGACCAAACACTAAAGGTTCTTAAGGGTCACACCGACGGAATCTGGGACATCGGCAAAGAGTTCGGAACAATCGGTGCAAAATTCGGGGAAGTGACCGTTGAAATCACAACCTATCGCGCCGACGCTTATGAGCCTGAGTCTCGAAAGCCGATTGTGGCGTTTGGCGACAGTCTCGAAATCGACCTGACTCGTCGTGACTTCACCGTGAACGCGATGGCCTTGAGACTGCCCGAAAAAGTTTTTGTTGACCCGACTGACGGTCTAAAAGACTTGGTGGATGGCATTCTGCGCACCCCGATAGCGCCAGAAATCTCGTTTAGCGACGACCCGCTTCGCATGATGAGAGCTGCACGTTTTGCTTCGCAACTAGGGTTTCAGATCGAAGAAGCCACTTTTGCGGCCATGAAGTCAATGACCGACCGCATGTCGATCATCTCGGCCGAACGCGTTCAGGTCGAGTTGAGCAAACTTCTGCTTGGGCGTCACCCGAGACTCGGGCTTGAAGCCCTAGTAGATAGCGGCCTGGCCGCCCAAGTGTTACCCGAGTTGCCAGCACTTCAACTCGAAACCGACGAACATCACCACCATAAAGACGTTTATCAGCACACGTTGACCGTGGTTGAGCAGGCAATCGACTACGAGCGCGACTACAACCTTGAGGGCGATATCGTTTTGCGCCTGGCGGCGCTGATGCACGACGTTGGCAAGCCGGCGACGCGAGCTTTTGAATCAGGCGGCGCAGTAACTTTTTATAACCACGACCTAGTCGGTGCGCGAATCACAAAAAAGCGCCTTCAAGCCCTGCGTTTCGACAACGACACAATCAAAGCGGTGTCGTTGCTAATTGAGCTGCACCTGCGCTTTTTTGGTTACACCGACCAGGCGTGGACAGACTCGGCGGTGCGCCGATATGTGCGCGACGCCGGCGAGCAGCTTCACCGCCTGCACGCCCTAACTCGCGCCGACGTCACCACGCGCAATGCGCGCAAAGCCGAGCGTCTTTCGCACGCCTACGACGATCTCGAGGCGCGCATCCAAGAGATCGGTGAAAAAGAGGAACTGGCAGCAATTCGCCCTGATTTAAATGGTGAGGAAATCGGCGAAATTCTCGGAATTCCCCCAAGCCCCGTGGTTGGAGCAGCCAGCCGGTTCTTGCTCGAGCTAAGGCTAGAAGAAGGCTCAGTCGGCAAAACCGAGGCAACCGCAAGACTCCTAACCTGGTGGCAAGAACGCAAACCCGAACTCGAAACCGCCCAAATCTCAGAAGTCATCGGCAACAGCGAAAAATGGGCCTTAAGCCTCTCACTCGCTTTTCTGAGCGAACTCAGGTCATCCGAGGGAATTTTGGGAGCAGCCGAGGTCAAGAACCGCTTGCTTCAATGGTGGCAAGCAAGGTAGTCTTGAAAAGTTGCCCTCTAACGACTAACTGGTTGTTTTAGAGACAACAAGATGCCATACCCTCCTGTCACAGAAATACTGTGGCCGTTCTAGTCCAAAGGAGGTGGGTTAGTCATGCATCAGTACGAGCTAATGGTTATCCTCGACCCAACGGTTGAGGAGCGAACAGTCGCTCCAAGTCTCGACAAATTCCTCAATGTAATTCGCAACGGTGGAGGCACCGTTGACAAAGTTGACATTTGGGGTCGCCGTCGTTTCGCCTACGAAATCGCCAAGAAGAGTGAAGGCATTTATGCCGTCATCAACTTGACATCTGCGCCAGCCGACATTCTCGAGCTTGACCGCCAGCTAAAGATTTCAGAAGCAGTCTTGCGCACCAAAGTGTTGCGCGCCGACGAAGCTGTCATCAACATCACGCCAGTAGAGGTTCCTGAAGTTAGCGCTGCCGAAAAAGCAGCCGACGCAGAACCAGCTGCCGCCGAGGCACCAGCTGCCAAAAAGGCACCAGCAAAAACTGCCAAGGCTAGCGAGTAGTCAAAATGGCCGGAGAAGTTACAGTAACGATCGTTGGCAACCTTGCCGATGATCCAGAACTTCGCTACACACAGGGCGGAGTTGCAGTTGTCAGCGTTCGCGTTGGGTCAACACCTCGTCAGATGAACCGTCAAACCAACGCATGGGAAGACGGCGAAACCGTTTGGGTTCGCTGCACTGCCTGGCGCGAGGTTGCCGAGAACGTCGCTCAGACGCTCACCAAAGGCACCCGCGTGGTTGTTACCGGTCGCTTGAAAGCTCCTTCGGCTTATCAGACCGCTCAGGGCGAAGCTCGCGCTTCGCTTGAGCTCGAGATTGAAGAAATCGGCCCATCGTTGCGCTACGCAACCGCTACTGTTTCACGCAAGCCGCGTGAAGTCGGTGGCGCCGGTGCCGCTTCAAGCCCTTGGGATGCCCCAGCCGCATCTGCCCCAGCCGCTGCCGCTAATGACGCTTGGGCAAACCCAGGCTCATCATCAGCTGGCGCCGACGACACCCCATTCTAAAGTTTTAGAGATTATTTAGGAGATTCTTATGGCTGCTAAAACCGACACCCGTCGCAAGCCAAACCGCAACGCAAAGAACGCCAAACTGGCGCCTGTAAAGGCAATCAAAGTTGGCGTGATTGATTACAAGGATGTCGCTACCCTGCGTCGTTTCTTGACCGACAAAAACAAGATCCGTTCACGTCGCATCACCGGTGTTTCTGTTCAGGAACAGCGCTTGATTGCCCGTGCTATCAAAAACGCTCGTGAGGTTGCATTGCTTCCTTACGCCGGCGCTGGCCGCTAAGGAGCAAACCATGTCGAAACTCATTCTGACCAACGAAGTTTCAGGGCTAGGCTCTGCAGGCGACGTTGTTGAAGTTAAAAACGGCTACGCACGCAACTACCTGTTGCCTCGTGGCTTCGCAATTCTTTGGAGCAAGGGCGGAGAGAAGCAGGTTGCTTCGATTCGCGCCGGTCGCGATGCTCGCGCATTGGCTACCGCCGAAGAAGCTGTAGCGTTCAAAACCGCACTTGAAGCGGCAACCATTAAGGTTGCCATCAAAGCTGGTGTGGGTGGACGTTTGTTTGGTGCCGTCAAGACTGCCGACGTTGCCAAGGCTGTTGCAGCTGCCGGCTTTGGCGAGATTGACAAACGCAAGGTTTCTTTTGTGTCTCCGATCCGCATCACTGGCTCACACCAGGCTTCGGTTCGTTTGCACGGTGACCTAAGCGCTGTCATCAACCTTCAGGTTGTTGCCGCAAAGTAGTTAGATTTGCCAAAAGGGCGAAGGGTTGATTCCCTTCGCCCTTTTTTGTTTTTTAGACCCGCATACATTTGTGACACTTATCCACAACCTTCAGCTGGAGGTTTAGGGTTTAAGGTTTTTCTTGTGCACAAGTCTGCTTCGCAGGTAAACATTGGGGAATAGCCCCACTACTCACAATTCATGCACAGGTTTATGCACAGTTTTTAGTGAGTTATTAGCGTGTGTCTCAGCGCTTATGCACAGCTTTGTGCACAGGCCGGTTTGTCCTTATTTTGGGGTAGGCAGAAGCTATAACAGAAGCAACTAGGCATTGGAGAAAAACATGGCATTTGAGGCGCCCGAGGCACTCACCGCTAGCCGCGTGTTGCCCAACGATTTATTGGCAGAACAGAGCACCATAGGTGCAATGCTGCTGTCACAAGACGCAGTCGCTGCGGTTTTCGATTTCATCAAGGCCGGCGATTTTTATGCGCCGAAACACGAAACCATATTTGAGGCAATAATCACGCTGTATGGGCGGGGCGAACCAACCGACGTCATCACCGTGAGCGACGAACTTCTAAAGACAGCGTCGATTACCAGGGCAGGTGGCGCCGACTACCTTCACACTTTGACTTCGATCGTTCCAACCGCGGCCAACGTAGAGTTTTACGCCAGAATCGTTCAAGAAAAAGCGACCCTGCGTCGATTAGTCGAGGTTGGAACCCGCATCGCCCAGTCGGGTTACGCCAATGAAGGCGAAGTGGATGACCTAGTCAATCGCGCCCAAGCCGACGTTTATCAAGTCTCGGCTGCGACTCGAGGCGAAGAATATGTGATTCTCAACGACTCCATCGAAGCGGCGATGAAAGAAATGGAAGCCGCCAAAATGCGAGGCGGCGATCTGGTTGGTGTGCCAACCGGATTCATTGAGCTAGACGAAATGACGCACGGCCTTCATCCTGGCCAATTAATCATTTTGGCTGCGCGCCCAGCCGTCGGAAAATCGACTTTGGCCCTAGATTTTGCGCGAAACGCGGCACTTCGCAAAAACAAACCGGTGATTTTCTTCTCGCTCGAAATGGGACGAGCCGAAATCGCTATGAGAATGCTGTCGGCCGAGACTCAGATTCCACTTCAGTCAATGCGCAAAGGCACGTTGAGCGACTCAGACTGGTCGCGAATCGCCAGCGTGAGAAGCCAAATCAACGATGCTCCGCTTTACATCGACGACAGTCCAAACCTCACCCTGGTTGAAATTCGCGCCAAGGCTCGCAGGCTTGCGCAGCGCGTGGGGCTTCAGATGATCGTGATCGACTACCTGCAGCTTCTAACCTCGGGCAAGAAAGTTGAATCACGCCAACAAGAGGTCTCGGAGTTTTCAAGAGCTCTCAAGTTGCTTGCTAAAGAACTGAACGTTCCGCTAGTTGCAATCTCGCAGCTCAACCGAAAGTCAGAAGAGTCGAAAGACAAGAAACCCGACATCTCTCAGTTGCGCGAATCAGGCTCCCTCGAGCAAGATGCTGACGTTGTGATTTTGCTGCACCGCCCAGACCTAGGAGAAAAAGATCATCCTCGCGCCGGCGAAGCCGACCTCATCATGGCAAAGCAAAGAAACGGACCAACCGGAACCATCGCGGTTGCTTTTCAGGGCCAATACTCGCGCTTCACAAATATGAAACGATAGAGCGTGCGAAACCTGATTGGCTACCGAGCCGGCATTGCCTTGGCAGTAGCTTTAGTTACAACCTTTACCAGACCCGATTCGGCCGCTTTGGGGTTAGCGCTTTTTGGATCATATGCTCTGGTTTTGTCGATCGGAACAGGTTTGATTGGTGCCGTATGGACCAAGCCGAGGGTCACAATGCTTTTCGTTCCGCAGGCTGGCTTGGCGCTGATATCCGGAGCACTGGCGCTGGCAGCAATCTCGGCAAGTAAAAGCTTTCAGCTCGCCTCACTTCAGTCGATTCTCTTGGTTTATCTATCGCTGAGCGCAGCGATTGAGGGATACCTCGCATATCAAGCCCGGGCTAACCGTATTGAGGCGCGAGAACACCTAATTGCCGCCGGCCTAGCTCTGGGAATCGCAATCATTTTGGCGCTGATTGAGGCTCAACCTCTGAACATTTTGGGATTCTTCGGCGCCTACCTCTCAATCACCGCAGTCCACCTCGGAATTTGGGCAGCCTCGCCGAAAAAAGCCGAATAAGGTTGAAACATGGCCAAAAATAAAAACAACCCCACCTCGGTTCGCACAATTTTGACGCTATCGGCGATTTCTGCGGCGTTAGTCGGAATCATTGTTTTTTATGGCGTTCGTCCGGCTGATCAAATGGCAAGGCTCGAAGGAGCACTTATTTGGGCTGGACTGACTTTTGTGGTGGCCATTGTTAGCATCGCGACTTTAATTTTGACCGTCAAAGACGATCCCCGCGACCCAGACCAGCCGGCGCTTAAGTAGATTTCTATCGCTGAACGCGAGCGGCGATGTCTACCGCGAGACCAACGTAGGTTTGCGGTGTTAGCAACAGCAAACGGTCTTTGGCATCTTGACCTATTTCAAGTTCGTTGATGAAGACTTTCAAATCATCAATCGAAATGCGCTTGCCACGAGTCAATTCCTTGAGCAGCTCATAAGGGTTCTCGATGCTACTGCGCCCGGCAGCGACCTCGGCGCGAATAACCGTTTGAATCGCCTCACCCAAAACCTCAAGGTTCTCAGACAAATCGGTGAAAAGAACGGCTTGAGAAAGCTCTAGCTCATCGAGTCCTCGGGTGACATTGTCAATCGCGAGCAGCGAGTGGCCAAAACCTAAACCGATGTTGCGCTGTGAACTCGAGTCGGTTAGGTCGCGCTGCATTCTCGAGGTGACCAGCGTCGCAGCGAGGCTATCGAGAATGGCATTCGAAAGCTCAAGGTTCGACTCCGCGTTTTCGAAGCGAATCGGATTCACCTTGTGAGGCATGGTTGACGAGCCGGTGGCCCCAGCCTGCGGAATCTGCTTGAAATAGTTGAGCGAAATGTAAGTCCACACGTCGGTGCAAAAGTTGTGCAAAATTCGGTTGAAATGGGCAATCGCTGAATAAAGCTCAGCCTGCCAGTCGTGGGATTCGATTTGGGTCGTTAGCGGGTTCCAGGTCAAGCCGAGATTCGTGACAAAAACCTCCGACTCAGCCAACCAATCGACTGTCGGAGCCGCAACTACGTGAGCCGAGAAAGTTCCGGTTGCGCCGCTGAACTTGCCCAAATATTCAGCCTTGGCGATTCGGTCGAGTTGCCTCTGAAGTCGGTGCACAAAAACGGCGAGCTCTTTGCCCATAGTCGTTGGTGTCGCTGGTTGACCGTGAGTTCGAGAAAGCATCGAAACCGCTGAATATTTGGCCGAAAGCTGGCGCAACTTCTCCATCAAAATCTCAACGCGTGGCAACCAAACTTCTTGCACAGCATCGCGCACGGTAATGGCATACGCGAGGTTGTTGATGTCTTCACTGGTGCACGCGAAGTGCGTGAGTTCGAGAAGGTCCGGGCGATTCATCCCAGTTAATTTTTCACGGATGAAGTATTCGACCGCCTTGACGTCATGCTTAGTGGTGGCCTCGAAGGCGGCCAACTTGGCAACGTCAGCATCAGAAAAATCTGTTACCAGGGCGCGGAGTGACAAAATTTCGGCATCGTCGACAGTGCGAGCGGTGCCCAAAAGGTTTCGGTTTGCCAAGTGGATCAACCACTCGACCTCAACCGAAATTCGGGCGCGATTCAGGCCCGCCTCAGATAGGTGAATGCCAAGATCCGCTACGGCTGCGCGATAGCGGCCATCAAGAGGGCTTAAGGGTTGAACTGAAAGATTGCTCACAGTCCTATTCTGCCAGCGCAGTCGTGTTTTGGTTGCTAGCAGCTCCAAGCCGACAGTCATATTGCACCGATTCTTGTTGTTCGCCTAGATACAGCGCCGTCGATAGCCAGACTGATCAAATGAACGAACTCATCGGAAACCTTCAAGCCACGCTGGCGGCGCTAAGGGCGGCAAAACCCAACCCGCACCAATGGTCTGGGCCGGCCGCAAGCGCCTTTACACACCGGATTGACCTGCTAGAAATCGAGTTGGTTGTCTTGACCTCACTTCTTGCAGCCGCCAGCCTAAAAGGAATTTTGGGGCCGACCCTTGCGGGAACGACCGGTGGATTCGGTGGAAGTGTGCTTGGAAGTTACGGCAGCGGATTCAGTGGTTATGCCTCTGCGGGCACCCGAGTGCTTTCGATCGGTGACCTAGCAAATCAGTTGGGCTTGCACTTCTAATGAACATTTTGACTAACGAAGGTGGCGTTTCGGTTCACGCCAATCTAGCCGAGCTAACCAGAGTCAGAGAACAAATCACCGTTGCGCAGTTGGCGCTTTGGGGCGATCACAGCTCAAGGTTTGCGGCGGCAATTGGGCTTTCAGACAACCACATCGCCGACGTAATTTTCAACGACGCTGGTCTAGCTGTCTGGGCAGTAGCAAACCCAGAGATGGGCGTTGCGATTCTCGCCGGGCTCACGGCGGTTTGGGCACAGCTTGCAAATTTAAATTCGCTGGTCGATTTAGTGCAAAATCAATATCAAATCGGAGAAACCACGATTGACCGCAAAATTGGTCGCGACCATCAATTGCTGGAGGTAGCCGCCACCGCGCCCGCGTTTGCCAAATTAAACCTCGGTTTCACTCACGACGGCGAGCACGAAAATCGTCACGACCACGATGATCACCACGGCCGCGATGACAGTCGCGATAAAGCAATCGAACTACAGGATTCTAAAAAGCTTCAAAACGCCCCGGGTAAAAAAGGCTACAACGCTCAATATCAGTGAGGCCAAGATGGCCCATCCCAGAGAGTCGATCGTGAGCCCAGCGCTGGTGAAACCGTCGATTTTTAAAACACCAAAGTTCAAGAAACCACTAATCCAGGCGACTGCCAGAAGCAGCGCGCCGTTTATCACAAACGAAATTAGGCCAAAAGTCAAAATGTATGCGGGTAACGCAATCACTTTTACCACTGGAGCAATGACCGAGTTGATAAACCCAAACACCAAAGCCACGGCCAGGTAACTCAAAACCACCTGCCACACTTCGGTTCCACCGTAAGGCGTCAGCTTGACCGCTGGAATCAAAAGCGTGACCACCCACAAGCCAAAAGCATTAATAACTGTTGCAACCAGAAATCGAATCATGACTCGATTCTGCCACTAAAGAAGTAAATTGGGTTTTGTGACTTTAGAAGACGCAACAAATGCATCGATGGTTCAAATGCTCTCTATTGAGGGTGAGTTCAGTATTCCCGAGGAATTTGCTCAATACGGCTCATACATCGAGAAGTTGACCAACGAGGACTTTCTAAAGTTTTATCGAGACATGGCCACAATGCGTCGATTCGATGCCGAAGCCACCGCACTTCAGCGCCAGGGCCAGCTCGGCCTTTGGGCTCCGGCCGTTGGCCAAGAGGCAGCCCAAATCGGTTCTGGATACGGCGTTGGCCCAAACGACCACATATTTCCGAGCTACCGCGAACACGGCGTGGCGATTACCCACGGAATCGACCTCATGTCGATCATCAAAATCATGCGCGGGGTGAATCACGGAGGTTGGAATCCAGACGAAACCCGCTTTCACCTTTATGCAATCGTCCTTGGAACCCAGGTTTTGCACGCCACCGGATACGCCATGGGGCTCAATTTTGACGGCAAAGTCGGCACCGGCAACAGCTCCGATGATCTTGCGGTCATCACCTACTTCGGTGACGGAGCAACGGCCGAAGGAGATGTGAGCGAATCACTACTTTTTGCCGCTATCAACCAGACCCCTCAAGTTTTCTTTTGCCAAAACAACCAGTGGGCAATCTCCTCAAGTGTTGCGAAGCAGACCAAAGTGCCGCTTTACTTGCGCGGAACCGGCTTTGGTGTTCCAGGCGTTCAGGTTGACGGCAACGACGTGCTTGCGTGTTATGCGGTCACAGCTAAACACATGGATGATGCTCGAGCCGGGCTCGGACCATCCATGATTGAGGCGATGACCTACCGCATCGGCGCACACACCACGAGTGATGACCCAACGAAGTACCGCTCTGACGAAGAGGTTGCAAGCTGGAAAGCCCGAGACCCTTTGCTTCGATTTGAAAAGTTTTTGCGCAGCCGAGGTGTGGGTCAGGCCTTTTTTGATGAATGCGCGGCCCACGGTGACAAATTGGCTGAAGAGATTCGCGAGGCGACTTTTGCGCTTGGCAACCCACCAGTCGAGAATATGTTCGAGCACGTTTATTCAGAACCACACCCCGCTGTCATTGAGCAGTATGCCTGGCTCAAAGAGTATGAAGCCTCATTCGGGGAGGGTAAAAACTAATGAACGCATTTGTTGAAATGTCGATTTCAAAGGCGATCAATTCCGGCCTCGCCAAGGCGATGCGAGATAACGAAAAAGTTTTGGTTTTCGGCGAAGATGTGGCCGAGCTAGGCGGGGTTTTTCGAGTCACCGAAGGTCTGCTAGCCGAATTTGGTCCAAAACGCATTTTCAACTCTCCGATCGCTGAGTCTGGAATCATTGGAACAGCCATCGGCTTGGCAATGCGAGGCTACTCCTCAGTAACCGAGATTCAGTTTGACGGGTTCATTTTTCCGGCGTTCAATCAAATAACGACGCAGCTGGCAAAAATTCAAAACCGCTCCGAGGGTTACCTAAAGATGCCGGTGGTAATACGAGTGCCTTACGGCGGCGGAATCGGCGCAATCGAACATCACAGCGAAAGCCCAGAAGCATATTTTGCGCACACTGCCGGTTTGCGAATCATCACCCCGAGCAATCCAAATGACGCCTATTGGATGATTCAGCAGGCTGTCGCGTCAACCGACCCGGTCATCTTTTTTGAACCAAAACGACGCTATTGGCAAAAAGGCCCGGTGAACCTAGAAACCCCGCCACTCGAAATGCATGCGGCGCGAGTTTTGCGTGAGGGCACCAATGCAACTGTGGTTTGCTATGGCCCGATGGTCACAACCGCCCTGCAAGCCGCTGAGGTGGCAGCCGAAGAAGGCATCAGCCTTGAGGTGATTGATTTGCGTTCGATTTCGCCAATCGACTTTGGCTCGATAGTCGAATCGGTGAAGAAGACCGGTCGTTTGGTTGTGGCCCAAGAGGCCAGCAACTTTGTTTCGGTGGGCTCAGAAATCGCAGCCAAAGTGCACGAGCTAGCTTTTTATCACCTAGAAGCCCCAGTTCTGCGAGTGGGCGGTTTTGACGTACCTTACCCGCCGGCAAAACTCGAAGAACAATTCTTGCCAGACGCAGACCGCATCCTTGACGCGGTCGACCGAGTCTTGGCTTATTAAGAGAGGCAGACAATGTCACAACTTGCATATTTCAACCTTCCGGACGTTGGCGAAGGACTGACTGAAGCCGAGATTGTTTCTTGGAAGGTAAAGCCGGGTGACAGCGTCGGTGTGAACCAGGTAATCGTTGAGATTGAAACCGCCAAATCGCTCGTGGAGTTGCCATGCCCGTTCGCAGGTGTAGTTAGTGAGCTTCTTGCCAAAGAAGGCGACACTGTTGAGGTTGGTAAACCCATCATCAGCGTTACCGTCGTCGGCGCGGTCGTTGGCGCGGCAACCGCCAGCATTGATGCAGCAGCAGTTGCCTCGACGGTAGCTGCGGCCAGCAGCGCAGTTTCGGACACCGCGGCGTCAGTTTCTGCCGAAGAAAAACAACCAAACCTTGTTGGATACGGCGCCGGCGGCCACGGAGGCTCGCGCCGCCGAGGTCGCACCAGTTCAAACGTTTTGCCGGTGCAAGCCGCCGCAACCGCGGCCCTGCCGGTTGCCGCAGCCACAACCTCAATGCCGATAATCTCAAACGACGATGAGTCGATCATTGCCAAGCCGCCGGTGCGCAAGCTTGCCAAAGACCTAGGCGTTGACCTTGGTTCGGTAAACCCAACCGGCACCGCCGGCGAAGTCACCCGAGAAGACGTAATGGCCGCAGCATCACAGGCCAGCGTGTTCAGAAACTTGAGCACTCCCGTGGCGCCTTCGGCACGCGAGGAGCGCATCCCAGTTAAAGGCGTGCGCAAGGCAATCGCCACCGCAATGGTTCAGTCGGCATTCACCGCACCTCACGTGAGCATTTTTGTTGACGTCGATGCAACCCGCACCATGGAATATGTGAAGCGCCTCAAGACCTCGACCGATTTTGCCGGCGTCAAAGTTTCACCGGTGTTGATTATGGCCAAAGCTATGATGTGGGCGGTTCGCCGCAACCCAACCGTGAACTCGACGTGGACAGACGAAGAGATTATCGTGCACCACTTTGTGAACTTTGGCGTTGCTGCTGCGACTCCGCGCGGGCTGATCGTTCCAAACATCAAAGACGCCGACAAAATGTCTCTGCTTGAGTTGGCCAAGGCTCTCGAGCAACTCACCTACACCGCCCGCGATGGCAAGACCACGCCCGCTGACATGCGCGACGGCACAATCACCTTGACCAACATCGGAGTGTTTGGCGTTGACACCGGCACCCCGATTTTGAACCCCGGCGAAGTTGGCATCGTGGCTCTCGGCTCGATTCGCCCGAAACCTTGGGTCGTCAATAACGAGATTCAGGTTCGCCAGGTCACAACTATTGGTGCCACGTTTGACCACCGCGTGGTTGACGGCGACGTAGCCTCGCGCTTCGTTCAAGACGTGGCGTCGATTATCGAAGAGCCAGCGCTGCTGCTCGACTAGCCGCCGTCTATAGAGCCGCCATATCGCTCTATTGACAATGATTCTCATTAGTGTTTAGAATCAACACATGAGAACAAGGATGCACTCACGCACCACAACCAGACTTCTTGCGATCGCTGCCTTGATTGCCCTGGTTCCTTCGGCTCTGACGGCGTGTGTCCCCGGAGCAGTTCAGCCGACTTCGGCCACCGCGAAACTCAAGATCGTTGCTTCGACCTCGGTTTGGGGCAGCATCATCGAAGCAATCGGCGGCGACCTAGTGCAGGTTACCTCGATTGTCAGCAACCCAAACCAAGACCCGCACTCGTTCGAGGCAAGCGTGCGCGACCAAGCCGCCGTAAACCGGGCAGACCTAATCTTTGTGACCGGCAACGGTTACGACAGTTTTATGAACCAACTTGTTTCGGCTTCAAAACAGCCCGCGAGTCAAGTGGCAGATCTCGCTCCAAACGACAAAACCGTCAGGCCGCTCTATGGTCACGCCGTGAACGACCCTCACGTTTGGTATGACTTCGAAATCGTTGCCAGGGTAGCCAACGACATCACCTCTCGGCTAACCGCGGCCGACAAAATCGACAGCGAATCCTTCGCCGCGGGCAACAAGATTTTTCAGTCTGGGCTCGCTCAGCTAGCAAACCGACTCGAGAAGGCTTCCTATCGATACACCTGCGGCACAGCGCAAATGCCCGACAGCCCACCCTGTAAAAACCTAGCTCAAACCAGCATTCTGCAGCCTGAGAGCGTTGGGCTGCGGCTAATCAAAAAGTTCGTGGTCGACCTCACACCCAAAAGCGTGCGCCAGTCTGTCATGAACGGCAACGACATTTCGGTGCAAGACATGGCGCTTATGAAGACCTTCTATTTCGGCCAAATTGTGAACGGCTCTCTAGGTTTTGCCGCCGACACCCCGGTGAACTGGTTGGTGCTAAACGCGCAACAGTCTGGGCCGCAACTGGCCCAGCTGACGGCTTGGGCCAAAAAAACCGGCACGACCAGAATCGTTTCTTTTAGCGAGAGCTTGCCCACTGACAAAACATACTTAACCTGGATGAGCGACAACGTTGCCCAAATCGAAGCCATTCGCGCTACAGAACCGGTGCTCTAGTGAAAAACTCTAACCAACCAGCACTTAGCATTCGAGGCGCTGAACTCAGTTTTGGCGACAAAACGCTGTGGCGAGACCTCGACCTCGAGGTTGCGCCGGGCGAACTGATTGCTGTGATCGGCTCTAACGGGTCAGGTAAGTCGAGCCTGCTAAAAGCGATTCTCGGGCAAGAGCGTCTAACCCGAGGTCAAATCAAAGTTGCCGGGCACAGCGTTCGACGCGGAAGCCGCGACATCGGTTACATTCCCCAGCAGCGCCCAGCCGAAGGTCAGGTGCCAATTCGTGGGCGCGAACTTTTGAAGCTTGGTCTTGAAGGCCACAAGTTTGGGTTGGCCTTGCCGAATCACAAAAACTCCCAGCGCATCGATGAGGTACTGACCCGCATGGGGGCATCCGATTATCAAAACCAGCCAATAAGTTCGCTTTCGGGCGGTCAGGTTCAACGGCTGAGAGTTGGGCAGGCAGTCATCGGTAGGCCGGCACTTTTGTTGGCAGACGAACCGCTGACCGCGCTTGACCTAAATCAACAGCAGGTTGTCTGCGAGCTGATTGATCAAGAGCGCAGGGCTAACCAGATGGCAGTGCTTTTTGTAACTCACGATGTGAACCCGATTCTCGACATTGTTGACCGCGTGCTCTATTTGGCAAACGGCAAGTTCAAAATCGGCAGCCCCGACGAGGTTTTGCGCAGTGAAGTTTTGAGCGAGCTTTATGGCACCCAGGTTGATGTGTTACGAAACCAGGGGCGCATCGTTGTGGTTGGAACTCAAGACCACGCGCACCACCCAGACGAGGAGTGGATTTAATGTCATTCACCGACGTCTTGGATCATCTGTTTAACTTTGCCGACTATGACCAACTTTTGCCTCTCGTGCAGAACTCGCTTTGGGCAGGCGCACTGCTTGGGCTTCTGGGCGGATTCGTGGGCATTTTTGTTATCAAGCGCGATTTGTCATTTGCTGTGCACGGCATCAGCGAGCTGTCGTTCGCAGGTGCGTCGATTGCGCTATTAGCGGGCGTGGATGTGGTGGTTGGTTCAATCGCTGGGTCACTCTCGGCAGCGCTGCTAATCGGAGCCCTCGGCGCAAAAGCCAAGGATCGCAACTCAATCATCGCCGTGCTTATGCCCTTTGGTTTGGGAATAGGTATTTTGGCGCTGTCGATGTATCAAGGCAGAGCGGCTAACAAATTTGGCTTGCTAACCGGCCAAATTGTTGCGGTGGATGAACCACAACTGTTGTGGTTGGTAGGAATCAGCGCGTCGGTGTTAATTGCTCTGGCTTTGATTTGGCGCCCGCTAAGTTTTGCGAGCCTCGACCCAGAGGTGGCCGCCGCTAGGGGAGTGCCGACTCGCATCCTCTCAATCGTATTTATGCTGTTGCTGGGCTTGTCGGTTGCTGCGAGCGTGCAGGTGGTTGGAGCGCTTCTTGTGCTTTCGTTGCTTGTCACTCCGGCCGCCGCGGCAATACGCGTTACCAGTTCTCCCGCGCTCGCCGTAACCCTTAGCGTGATTTTCGCGGTGGTCTCGGTGGTGGGTGGAATCATCCTCGCGGTTGGCGGTGGCCTGCCGGTGAGCCCGTATGTAACCACCGTGTCTTTTGTGATTTATCTGGTCTGTCGATTGATCGAAAGCACAAAACGAAAAGCTAAAGGTGGGCAGTAAAGTGGCCGAGGTTTTTGAAGGCGCACCCACACCCAAACGCAACACCTGGCAAAAAGATGCCGTGCGCCATGCCCTCGGTGAGGCCACCGGATTCGTGAGCGCGCAGCAGCTTCATCTGGTGTTGCGAAACCACGGTTCAACGATCGGTCTCGCGACCGTCTATCGAGCGCTCGCCGACCTCGCCGTTGTCGGCGATGCTGATGTTCTCAACTCGAGCGATGGTGAGCTGATCTATCGCGCTTGTGCGACTGGGCACCACCACCATCTGATCTGCCGCAAGTGCGGTTCAACCGTTGAAATCGACGCGACGCGCGTCGAAAACTGGGCGGATGCCGTTGCCGCCGAGCACGGATTCGCCGAAACCAGCCACACAATTGAAATTTTTGGAATCTGCGCGGCGTGTCAGCAGGGTTTTTAAAGTTCTGACTTGCTTAACGATGCCCGCCTCGCCTAGACTTGAGCAGTTGAGTGGGTTTTCCACAATCTTCGAGCATCCCAAAATCTTTGGTTTTTTGCTCGCCTAAAAGATTAAGGCCAAAGCCGCAGCTCACAAAGACTTAGTCTCTTTCGACTCAAGTCGATCGAGAAGCAGACATCCATACGGAGGAACAAATGGCAGCTTACTGTCAGGTAACCGAGACCAAGCCACAGTTTGGTCACGCCGTTTCGCACGCCCAAAACAAAACTAAGCGTCGCTTTAACCCAAACATTCAGAAGAAGACCTACTTTGTGCCTTCTCTGAAGCGCAACGTGACCCTACAGCTCAGCGCTCGCGGCATCAAAGTTATTGATGTTCGTGGCATTGAAGCAGTGGTTGCCGAAATCCTTGCCCGCGGCGAGAAGATCTAAGGAACCAATAGAAAATGGCTAAAAAAGACAAGGACATCCGTCCGATCATCAAGCTTCGTTCGACTGCCGGCACTGGCTTCACCTATGTGACCAAGAAGAACCGTCGCAACGACCCAGACCGTATCGTTTTGAAGAAATACGACCCAGTAATTCGTCAGCACGTCGAATTCCGCGAGGAGCGCTAAACCCATGGCTAAGAAAAGCAAGATTGCTCGTAACGAGCAGCGCAAAGTAATCGTTGAGCGTTACGCTGAAAAGCGCCTCGCTCTAAAGAAGGCTTTGGTTGACCCAACTTCAACCGACGAGCAGCGCGAAGAGGCCCGTTTGGGTCTTCAGAAGCTACCTCGCAACGCCTCACCGGTTCGCCTTCGCAACCGCGACGCGATCGACGGACGCCCACGTGGTGTTCTAGCCAAGTTTGGTGTCTCACGTGTTCGCTTTCGCGACATGGCCCACCGTGGCGAGTTGCCAGGCATCACCAAGTCAAGCTGGTAAATCACAAGTTTTAAGCCGAAACCGTCATCCAATCGGATGGCGGTTTTTGCGTTTCTTGGTCGCAATAGGCGTTGAAACCCGAACTTTCGGGCTAATTCCCTGACTTTTGGCGGGCAAAGTGCGCAACACGCCGAAACAAATGGGGTTAAGGCGCCTAAATGCTTGTAGTTTGAATTCGACAGACCGTCACAAACGTTGAAGTCCAGGAGGACCCCAAATGTCACTAAACAAGAGCGAACTAGTAGAAGCAGTTGCAAAGCACACCGGCGAATCACAGGCTGCAGTCAACCGTGTTGTTGACGCAATCTTTGAGACCATTGCCAAAGAAGTTGCTGGCGGCGGCAAAGTAACCATCCCAGGCTGGTTGAGCGTTGAGAAGGGCCACCGTGCAGCACGCACCGGTCGCAACCCACAGACTGGCGCAACCATCCAGATCGCTGCTGCAAACACCGTAAAGGTTTCTGCAGGAAGCAAGCTAAAGGCTGCAGTTAAGTAGTCAAAGGTTTCAGGCAAAAGGCGGTGACTTCGGTCACCGCCTTTTCGTTTAACTTAGGCTTGTAGGGTGACCATCCCAGCCCGCGAAACCGAAGTTGTTGCGCCTTCGCGCCAACTTGCAAAGGCCTTGGTTTTAGCCAGCCTGTTGGCTGTGGTCGGCTGTTTCGCGGCATTGCAAATCGGGGGAGCGGCTAAGGCGCCACTTTTGGGCGATCCCGGAGCTATAGTTCGTTGGGGTTTGCCGCTCATAAAATCAGTCAGCGATTTTGCTATGGCTGGGGCCATCGGCGGTTTGGTGTTTGCGACGTTTGCTTTGCCAGATAGAAGCAAGGTGTTGGGGAGGGCTTTAGATTTCGCTGGCCTCAGCGCAGCGGTGTGGACTCTGGCGGCGTCAGTCAATTTTGTCTTCACATATCTCGATGTGACCGGAAGCGCTTTTTCAACGAGAAATTCGTTTGGCAGTAGCCTCTGGTTTTTCGCCACCAACATTCAGCTCGGCCAATACCTTAGTTTCAACCTTTGCTTCGCAGCTTGTGTGACCATCTTGGCCTTGTTGGCCCGCACCCTCACATCAACCGCACTGATAGCAGCCATCGCGGCGGCTGGCTTGGTGCCGCTCGCGCTCACGGGGCACGCCTCGGGCATTCAGGGTCACTCAATGGCAGTCAACGCTTTGGGCCTGCACCTACTTGGGGCAACGGTTTGGGTTGGCGGATTAGCAGCATTGCTTTTTGTGGCACCTCGCCTCGAAGTCGATGAACTGCGCAAGTTTGCCAAGCGCTATAGCACCTTGGCTTTAGCCGCCTTCTCGGTGGTCGCCGTTTCGGGCATCGCTTCGGCGTGGGTGAGAATCGCCAGTTGGCAAAACCTCTTCACGGCATACGGCCTAATTGTTGTTCTCAAGGTGTCGGTTTTGATTGTGTTGGCGGCCTTTGGCGCTTTTTATCGCACTCGGGTTCTAAACGGCTCTTCAAAAAAGGTCACTCTCTTGACCAAACTCGCGGTTGCCGAGCTTGCACTCATGGGCCTAGCGTTTGGTCTTGCGACGGCGCTGGCCAGAACAGCCCCTCCGTTTTCGCCCGCGGTGTCTACCTACACAACCCCCGCCCAAATTTTGACCGGCGAAACTTTGCCGCCAGAGCTAACGATGGTGCGTTATTTCACCGAATATAAGCTCGACCTGATTTGGGCGCTGGTTGCGCTAACCGGAATCATTTTGTATTGGGTTGGCTTCGCAAAGCTGCGTCGCCGCGGTGACACCTGGCCGGTCGCTCGGGCAATCAGCTGGACCTTGGGCATGCTCACTCTGTTTTACATAACAAGCGGCGCTCTCAACGTTTATGAACCGTTTTTGTTTAGCACCCACATGTTTGCCCACATGCTGCTAACCATGGGCGTGCCACTATTTTTGGTCCCCGCCGCTCCGGTCACCCTCTTGTTGCGCTCGCTTGAAAAACGCTCGGATGAATCGCGAAACCTGCGCGACTGGGTCTTGTGGGCGGTGCACACAAAATTTGCAGTTTTCGTTTCAAACCCTTTGGTTGCCGCAATCAACTTCGCAGTTTCGTTGGTCGTTTTCTACTACACGCCCCTGTTTTCGTGGGCCACCCACGATCACCTGGGTCACGAGTGGATGACAATCCACTTTTTAATTACCGGGTACCTTTTTGTGCAGGCGCTAATCGGAGTTGACCCAGGCCCCAAGAAACTGGATTACCCGATTCGCCTAATGCTTCTAATCGGAACTTTAGCTTTCCACGCTTTCTTTGGCCTAGCACTAATGACGGGCCAGGGGTTGCTGCTGGCTGACTGGTTTGGAGCGATGGGTCGCACCTGGGGACAACCGCCTTTGCAAGATCAGCAAACCGGCGGAGGCATCGCATGGGGAATCGGCGAGCTGCCGGCAGCCGCGCTCACACTAATAGTTTCGATTCAATGGGCTAGAAGCGATGAACGCGAATCAAAACGACTCGATCGCAAGAGCGACCGAAGTGGCAACCAAGATTTGCAAGATTACAACGATATGCTTGCTCGTCTAGACCAGCGCGGGGAGCGACGTTAGTGCAGCAGGTAAGTCTTTCAGAAGAGCAACAACGGCTCTTTGACTACATCGAAAACAGTGAAGCCAATATTTTTGTCACAGGCCGCGCCGGCACTGGCAAATCAACTCTGTTGAATCACCTGATCGCTGAGACTAAAAAGAAAGTCGCGGTATGCGCGCCTACCGGAGTGGCGGCTCTCAACGTCGGCGGAACCACAATTCACAGTCTTTTTGGTTTTCCGTTCGGCGTTCTAGGAACCCAAGACATTCGACGCCATCTCAACTCACGCGTGCGCGAAGTTTTGAGAGCAATCGACGTGCTCGTAATCGACGAAGTCTCGATGGTGAATGCCGACGTAATGGACGCCATCAGCACAGCGATGGGAATCGCAAAGGGGCGAACACGTCAACCGTTTGGGGGTGCCCAGGTGGTGATGTTTGGCGACCCATACCAGCTTGCCCCCGTGCCGGGCAGTGCGGTTGAAGAACGCGCACACATGGCCGAGAACTACCAGAGCCACTGGTTTTTTGACGCCCACGTTTGGCGTGAAACAGATCTCGAGCGTTTTGAACTGACCGAAATTTTTCGCCAAAGCGACGAAGAGTTCAAAGGCATTCTGAATGCGATTCGCGAAGGAAACTGCACCCAAGATATGTTGGATTACCTAAACCAGCGCGGAAATCGTTTTCCGCCGCACCCAGACGTAATCAGACTTGCGACCATCAACGCCGCCGTTGATCGTGTAAACAAACACCGCATGGAGCAAATCGCTGAAGCACCAACCGAGTTTCACGCGGTGTTTAGCGAAGAAGATCTAAAACACTTTGGAAAAGCCCTGCCCGCTGAGCCGATTTTGAACCTCAAAGTGGGTGCCCAGGTGATGTTTATTAAAAACGATGAGGCCAAGCGCAACTCTGCCGGCGGCGTCGAAAGACGTTGGGTAAACGGAACCATCGGCACAGTTGTGTCACTGCCAAAAAGTGGCGGCGTAATAGTTGAGGTCGAAGGTGAGCGGCTCGAAGTTGAGCCAGTCACCTGGGAGAAAGTTCGTTATGAGCTCAAGTCAGAATACGACGAAACCCTCGGCCGCTTCAAAGACGTTTTGGAGGCCGTGCCGTTAGCTGAGTTTCAGCAGATTCCACTTCGGCTCGCTTGGGCAGTAACGATTCACAAATCTCAGGGCCAAACCTACGACGAGGTTGTCATCGACCTCGGGCGCGGGGCCTTCAGCGCGGGTCAAACCTACGTAGCCCTCAGCCGCGTGCGTTCACTCGAGGGTCTTTACCTAACTCGAGCCATCACACTAAGCGACATCATGGTGGATGAAAACGTCATGCGATTCATGGCCGGCGCTAAAAAATGGAGTTCAAGCGCACCTGACGCAATGTTTTAAAATCGAGACCGAACGTTTTCGGGGTAGAACGGCTAGCGCGGCGAAGCACTCAGCCACCAGTTAGCAGCATCAGGCCAGCGGGCTGCCCAATACTTCTCTTGATGACCGGTGCCGGCATACAGTCGCGCCTCAAAATCCCGGTCGCGCACCCATCCTCTAGATTGCAATCGATCAACCGCCTCGTAGTGAAATGGCGGATACTCGGCATCGAGTTCGGTGTTGCCGGAATCTAGCCAAAGCCGGTGGGATCCGGACTCAGGAAGAGCGTCAATCAAAAGCTCAACAGCTCGACTTTTTCCGAACGGCCAGTGGGTAGAAAACGACAGGGCAGTGCCAAAAACCTCAGGGTTTCTCGCCATTCCAAAAATGCTCGCCAACCCTCCCATGCTTGACCCGCCGATAGCAGTTCTAGACGGGTCTAGTTCAATCTGCAGTAACTTTGCAATTTCAGGCAGCACCGTGAAAGCCAGAAAGTCTTGATATTCGTTTGCGAGACTCACAGTTGACTCCAAAACCACACCAGCGGGAATCATCGAAAAAGCTTCGTCGAAAACATCAACAATGCTTCGCGGGGCAAGCTCGTTATATCGACTCGTGCCTTCACCGGTGTAGACACCAACCACAACGGGTTGCAAGTCGGCACTCACCAGACCGGCCTCGAGAGAGTCAACGATGCCCCAGTTTTGACCGTTCCAAGTTTGATCGCGCGAAAGAAGCAAATTACCGCCGTCGTGCATAACCAAAATAGGCGTGTCTTTGGCGACTTTTTTGGGCGCAAAGTAATCAACACGGTGCGTGCCCAACTGGATTGTGGATACCCTTGACTGGAGGGAAAAATCAGAATGCGGTTGATTGTTCATCCCTAAATCTTTACACGCGAAAACCAGAAACATCAGAGAGAAACCCAAAATGAGATCAGTCGGCAGGTTTGTAACGCGCCACAGCAAATGGGTTCTATTTGGTTTTACCGCACTGATTTTGGCAAGCACCTTCTGGGGCTTCCAATCTTTTGCCGGTTTGAAGGCAGGGGGATACGACGACCCCGGTGCCGACTCGGCACGCGTTACCAAGGTAATGAAATCTGAGTTCTCTCAAAACATTGCCGAACTAATCGTGATTGCTGACTTCAGCGCAGACGTCGAAGACCCGGCGAGCATCGCAACCGCGAACAAATTCGTGAGCTATTTAAAATCGGTGGATGGCGTTGAAGGCGTGACCTCCTATTACACCTCAACCCCTCACTCACCAACACTTCGCTCAATCGACGGCAAGGCAGCCTACTTTTTTGTTGACCTGGTAAATCAAGAAAAAAGTCAATCAAAAATTGCTCAGGGCATCATGGACCACTTCGACCCCGACGTCGCTGGTTCGACTCAATACTCAAACGCAAAACTCTACATCGCCGGCTGGGCAGCGGTATCCAGCGAAATCAACACCAAAATCAGTTCAGGTTTAGCGCTCGCCGAATCGATAGCGATTCCCCTGACCATCATCCTGTTGCTATTTGTTTTTGGTTCTATGGTTGCCTCGGGATTACCGTTTGTGGTTGCCGCTGTGTCGATTCTGGGCAGCTTTTTTGTGATTTGGGTTTCAACGCAACTCACCGACACCTCTGTTTTCGCCGTCAACCTGGTCACCGGTCTGGGCCTCGGTTTGGGAATCGACTATGCGCTTCTGATAGTCAACCGATATCGTGAAGAACGCGCTCGCGGCCTTGAGGTAACCGAGGCTGTCATTGAGACGGTAGCAACCGCTGGGCGCACAGTATTTTTTAGCGGTGTAACGGTTGCGGTGGTAATGCTCTCGCTCAGTTTCTTTCCGCAATACTTCTTGCGTTCGTTTGCTGTCGGAGGCGTGAGTTCAGTCTTGCTCGCGGTTGCGGGAGCAATATTTGTTTTGCCCGCGCTGATGAATTTAATCGGCGACAAAATCAACAAGGGCAAAGTCTTGAAGGGCGAGCTCACCGCTAAAGATCACGGCGCATGGTCAACGATTGCAAGATTTGTAATGCGACGCCCGGTGCCAGTTCTTTTGGTCGTGTTGCTCGCACTCGGCGGTTTGGTCAGCCTAGCTGGGCACGCAGCTTGGGGTCAGGTTGACGACCGCATTCTTGCAAAAACCGATCGCGTCGTGGTTGCCAGCGATGTAATTCGAAATCGGTTTGAAGGTCGCGAGACCAGCCCCTACGACGTGATTATCAAGGGCGCTACCGAATCCGAAATAACCGATTTCACAATCGCACTTTCTAAGCTCGACAACATCAAGAGAGTTCAAAGCACCGCTGGCATTGCCGAAAAGGGCAACCTCGACACCGGCTACTCGACCTTCTTTGCAAGTTATAAGAGTGGGGAATATCAGCACGTTCAGGCAATCGGAACCGTTGAGCCTCGCGCCGAAGAAGGCACAAAACTGGTCAACGCGATTAGAAATCTGCCAACCAACTTTGAAACCATTTGGGTTGGCGGAAGCGCGGCTTTGTATGCCGACTCAATGTCGGGCATCAGCAATCAACTTCCTTGGACTGCGCTTTGGATCGTCATTTCGACACTGATATTGCTATTCCTTTTCACCGGGTCACTGATTTTGCCAATCAAAGCGGTGCTTCTAAACATGGTTTCGTTAGCGGCAACCATTGGGTTCTTGACCTGGGTATTTCTCGACGGAAACCTAAAATGGTTGATCGGCGACTTCAACGTCACCGGCACTCTCGACAGCTCGAGTATGGTTTTGGTCGCGGTGATTGCCTTTGGTTTGTCGATGGACTACGAACTGTTTTTGCTCAGCCGCATTAAGGAGCAACACGATGCCGGCATGAACACTACCGATTCGGTCTCGGTTGGTCTTCAGCGCTCGGGGCGCATCATCACAACCGCAGCTTTTGTTTTGGCAGTTAGTTTTGCGGCTTTCGTAATGATTGACGTGAGCATCATGAAGATGCTCGGCCTAGGTGTGGCTTTTGCCATTTTGCTGGATGCCACGATTGTGCGAGCCTTGCTGGTTCCGGCTCTAATGCGTTTGTTTGGCGATCTAAACTGGTGGGCGCCAAAGTGGATGAAGAAAATTTATGACAGGCTCGGCCTCGGCCACTAAA
>Ga0209188_1000556_pt1 | contig 35337 bp, 55 predicted proteins | sample C_130625_EF_Meta_FD_187307 | JGI IMG/M metagenome (GOLD analysis project Ga0209188, IMG submission 187307) | Freshwater microbial communities from Lake Croche, Canada to study carbon cycling - C_130625_EF_MetaG (SPAdes) (version 2) | ecosystem: Environmental > Aquatic > Freshwater > Lake...
ATTTGCACTTGGCTATTCTTGCCATACATAGGCATCAACCGTTCAGCCAAACACCATCTAGCTGCCATTGCATAAGCCTGTGGCAAAACAATCGTGTCATTGATTGAGTCGTATCTGCGGAAAATCGTGTCCGCAAACAAGTGCATCTCGCCCTGACTTGGGTTAGGCCAAACAAAAATATTGCCCAATGTCTCAGTTGGTTGGTAATACAAGGCTTTAGGCCAAGGACCAGACAGCGTTTTCAATCCGATCATTTCGTAATCTTCTACCGCCAATATTGCTACAGGGTAATCTAAACCACCATTAACAATAGGAGTACCATTTGAATTAGTATTGATACGAACAAAAGCAGAACTGATAACAAGGGGTCGCTGGTAATAGGCGCTGATTGTTGTTGATGCGGATGTTTGGGAAATGTTGACTGTGTACGTTCCGACTTCATTAACATTACCTCCCGCGCCTGTGGCAAAGCCTGTGATAGTTGTTCCTGATACAACACCAGAACCACTTAGGGTTTGACCCAAAGCAATTGCGCCTGAGTTAATAGAAGTGATAGTCAAAATGTTGCCAGATATACTTCCAACAAAGTTTGCGCCTATTTGCCCGCCTGGTCCAATTGTGTATTGCGTCTGGCCTGGCGTAATTGGAAATACGATTTCGGTCTTATAAAAAACCATCATATCTTCATTTGACCACTGATCAAGCATATCGTTCAGCATATCAAACGCATCTTGTGATGCTTCTGGCGTAGGTGTTTCACCAGCTTCTAACGCGCCAATATCTTTTAGTGCTCTGCTAATAATGTCAATTGGTTGTGCCATTTTTGTTCCTTAAATGTTTGGTGTAAAGACTTTTGGCAACCAAGGTGGATGAGCTGTTACTGGTTTGCTTTGGGTTAATTGTTTTTGTAAGTTTTCTTTAATTAATCCCTTACTAGCAGTATCTATCCATTCAGCAATCATTTCTTCAGTTACTTGGTCAAACTCAACATTCATTTTTGGTTCGTCAAATATCCAAGTACCCTCAGTTTCTACTGATAGGTCATCTTCATAAGCCGTACACAAATATTTAGCTTGCGTAATTAAGCCATCGGCAGCGTAAATATCGGTGATTTTCCAAACGTAATTCATTGTTGTTCTTGCTGTTGTTCTTGCTGTTGCTGTGCCACTGCCGCATCGTAAGCCGCTTGTTCTTCAGCGGTGTACTCAACTTGAGTGACTTCACCTGTTTCTACGTTAACTACGATTCTGTGTGTCATGATGTTTACTCGTAAAAAATATTAACTGTTCCAGCGTCAAAAGTGTCAGTGCCACCTGCTGTGGTAATTCTTACAGCAGTAAGAGCCGCACCAAGAGCAATTGAGCCATTTGTAAATGATGTAAGTGCCGTTCCTGTTGTTTGACCTACGCTACCTGATCCAATCCAAATATTTCCTGTAATGTTTGTAAAAACAACTATTCCACTTAACGTATCTGCCGCAAGTACAAGATTATAAAAATTAAATCCATTTGTATAGGCTAAAGTTCCAACGCTACCAGCTATAAAACTAGAATTTGTAACATAACCAGTAGTCGTAAAAGTTGTTGAACCAGTTCCAAGTTGCAATATTTTTTGACTTGTTCCACTTGTAGATACACCTTGAAACTGTACAGTAATACGCTTCACCCATGATGGGATAGAAGTGAAGTCAATGCTTGTACCACTGGTAGATGCCACAGCAGTACCAGAGGTAATACCCAGTATTGCACCTGAGTTGATTGTTACGCTGTTTGAACCATCAATTACTGTACTCATGCCCATGTCCCCACGTTAGTCGCTGCGCCAGATGCGGAAAGCGGATTGATTCGGATGTAGCTACCAGCAGCTGTTGAATAAGCACCTCCAGGTGCGGCTGACAGCGTGTACTGCGGAATGAATGTACCGCCAGCGTTGATTGACACTGTGCCTTTTGCTATGAAATAGTTTGTGTTGTTGCCAGAAATAGTCGTGGTTATTACTGTTGCAGAAGTGGAGTTTGCAACAAATGACCCAGCATTATTAGACTGGCCTGATGGTGTCGATGATGAAAGCTGGTTGGTGTAGCCTTGGTACAAAATATTATTGACGGTCGCTGTCCCACCAAAACCCAAAGCAATGGTGTGCGATGTTGATCCTGCGCTTCTGCTTAAATCAACAACAATCTCAAACTCATACACAGTGCTTGCTGATAGCGTTACGCCAACATTAAACAAGGTTTGTGCGCCAGTTGCATTTGACCCAACATAGTCAGAATTCAATCTATAATACTGCTGAGTCGGAACAATGCCTCGCTGTGTGCCGATAGGTGTACCCGTAAAGATGGGGCTTGAGTATTCAATGTTGCCAACGGCTGGCGTACCAATCAGCGTGTCAGAAGTTAAAACAAGTATTGACATGATTAAGTTCCTGAAGTTGAAGCCAACAAATAATATGTTGTTCCGCCGATATTAATGGCAATTTTGTTTGTCACAGTACTTAAAACCGAAGCAGAAACAACAGTTGAAGCTAAAATATTTCCAGTTGCCGCTGGTAATGTCAATGTGTTTGACCCCGCAACAGCAGGGGCGGCAAGTGTTACCTGTCCGCTAGTGTCTCCTGATATAACAACTGAACTCATGTGATTCCTCCTAAATCGTATCTAATTTTTATAGTCATAAAACAACCCAACGTGAACCCGTTGGAACAGTGACTGTTTGACCTGATGCAACCGTGATCGGACCTGTGGACATTGCGTTATTACCCGCTGTGATTGTATAACTTGCGGTCACAGTTTTACCATTTTCATAGAACACAGCATCACTTCCCGCGCCTGTTGCACCACCCAAAGAAGTCCAAGAAGCACCGTTATAACCCTCATATTTTGACAAACTGCTGTTAAATCTTATTTTTCCAGTTGCCGCAGATGGGCGTTGAACAGTTGTTCCAACAGAAATTTGGGTAGCCCCAGTCGATGCAAATGAAGAATCTGCCGTAGACGCAAACATAGCACTAGCAGTAAGGTTTGTGCCATCAAAAGTTAAAGCAGAAGAGTTTTGTAATACCCCGCCTGTACCAACATACGGAACTTGTCCCGCAGTTAAAGCTGACGAACTCCACGCCAAATTACCAGATGCTGCTGGCACATTTAAAGTGTAAGTTCCAGCAGTGTTTGGGCCAAGAAAATTAACCTGACCACCTAAAACCGCTTGAAAGACTAAGGTACTCATTGTCTATCCTTTAAAAAAACGCAAGAAAGTTGCCATTACTTGTAACTGCATCTGCGGTAAGGTAAATAAATAAAACCCATCCACCACCACCAGCACCACTTCCAGAAGTTCCAGCACCACCAGCACCAGGCCCAGGTGTGCCATTAAATCCGCCGCCAGGACCGCCGCCAATAGTTACATCACCAACGCCAGTGGTTGCATTAGAATAAAGAACGTAAAGACCACCATTATTAGCAGAACTATTTAAACCAGTTGCGCCATAACCACCGCCGCCGCCTCCTGCACCATTACCACCAGTGCCACCAGCAGTACCATTTGGCGAACCAGAAGTACCCCCCGATCCTCCACTTGCACTTCCATTTCCACCAGTAGCACCTGAGCCGCCAGCCGAAGAAGTTCCGCTGCCAGAAGAACCACCGCCACCAGTGCCACCGCCACCGCCATGACCTCTATTTGTATTAGTGTTCCAAGCATCACCAGCGTTAGAGCCAGCACCAGCAGGTGAGCCAGCACCGCCACCACCACCAGCATTATTTCTTGAACTAGTGCTTCCATTGCCTCCATTACCACCACCAAATTGAACATCATATGTATAAATAGTAGTACCAGCACCAAGACCGCCAGTAGATCCAAAACCAGATGAACCAGTACCAGTCCCTACACCTTGAGTTTTTCCAGCAGGAAAGCCAGGGCTACCAATTTTAATACACGAGCCATAACCGTTGTTTTGTGCGGGACTATCTATAGTGTAATAAATGGTTGTTACACCAGCAACAATTGGTACTGTTATTGAACTGCCAAGAGTTTTAGCATATCCACCACCTCCGCCACCAGCATATCTATTTGCTGTGGCAGTGCTAGTTACACCATTTCCACCATAACCTAATGCTTCTAATGAAACCAGTGAACCAAAATCGGCAGGGGTTATAAAACTTGAATTAACAGACGATGGTGAATTATAAAAAATATATTTAGTTACAGCCATGATTAAGCCTGTGTAGTTACTGCAATAACATCCCAACGAGTGTTATTGGCGTTATAAATACAACCAACATAAGTCGTTTTATTTACCACTGTCGTTGTTGGCAAGGTAACTCCAATTACAGTGTATGTGGCATTCCAAGTTAATGCTCTAGCTGTTCCGTTATCAAGAATTCGGAATATCAATTTATTTCCATCAACAGGTGTTCCTGTCGGCGCATTAATAGTTAACGCAGTTGTTAAACCAGTAATAGCATAAACATCATATGAACTAAAGTCTGGTGTTAATGGGCTGGTTGGGCTGGCGGCACTTGAAACTCTTGGGTTTATACGTTTGCTTGTCAGTGTTTCAGTACCAGCTAATGTAGCTAATGTTCCACTTGTTGGCAAAGTTATAGCGGTTGTTCCAGAAACAGTTAGTGTTGTTCCAAAAGCCCCAGAAATTGTAAGCGTGCTTGATGCGTTATTTGCAACACCTGTACCGCCTTGTGCAGGAGTAACTGCCGCATTGCTAGTTAATATAGTTGCCGTTGCGTCTGGAAGTGTAAAAGTTCTTTCTGCTGTGGTTGGACCAGAAAACTTGGTAAATCCATTGCCAGTACCACCATAAGTAGACGCAATAATCTGAGTCAGTGCGGCAGAGCCATCAAAGTTGTTGCCGTATATTGCTCTAGCCGTTGTTAATGTAGCGGCTGAACCTGTTGTATTTTGATTTAGTGTTCCTATTGCTGTATTAGTAACGCTTGTAACTTGTCCTTGTGCATTTGTAACAAAAACAGGTATTTGCGTGGAAGTACCATAAGTTCCCGCTGTTCCAGTATTAGTAATTGAAAACTGGTTTGTTGTAAGGGATAAACCTGTACCAGCAGTGTAGGTTTGAACCGCCGCAAACTGGATAAATGTAATGCTGGTTGTACCAACAGTTATTGGCAATAATGTCTGCTGCACCCACGATGTATTTGCATTGGTTGTTCCAGCCAATATAAGCAATAAATCGCCCGCATCAATTTCATTTGTGCCTGTGCCGCTTGTGTCGTAATCTGTTGCACGGGTCAACACATATGCAACACTTGCTGTACCCGCTGTTGTTAATGTATAAACTCCATTAAATGCGGCGCTTGGTGTGGTGTTATTTGTATATGCGCCAGTTTCATTCTTTATTAAAATTCGCTTGCCAACATCTCCAGATGTAAATGTATATCCATCAATCGTTAATGTTCCAACCGCATTAGCAGTTATTGTTGCGCCAACCCCACTTGTGCCATTGTTGTATGTGTAAGCCGCAGATAACGCCGCTGTTGTTGCATAGTTACAAGCCGCATGAAAGTTAATTCCAGTAGCAATTGAATCAGCATATGACTTATTAACAATGTCTGAGCTTGAGCTTGGCGCTGTGGATATAGTGCCAGTTGTCAAAGTAACAGATGTAATATCTGTATTTGCACCACTTTGAGCGGCACTTAGATTTGATCTAGCACTTGCGGCAGATGTAGCACCAGTACCGCCATTTGCAATCGCAACAGTTCCAGTGACGTTAGCCGCATTACCAGAAATGTTTCCGCTGACTTGTGAGCCAGGTAAGCTTAATGAGCTAAGAGTTGTTAGCGTACTATTGCTAGATGCCGTGATATTACTAGCTGTTCCTGTGGTATTTTGATTAAATGTTGGCCAAGTAAAAGTTCCAGTAGAAAAATCACCAGATTGAGGTGTGCCCAAAATAGGAGTAATAAAACTTGGTGATGTAGCCAACGCTATTACAGTACCACTTCCTGTAGTTGAATATGACGTTCCCCAAGCAGATCCAGTGGAATTAGCAATACCAGCAGCAGGATAAACCATACCACTTCCACCACCAGTAGAATTAATAGTAATAGCTGTTGAACCATCATAGGTAGTGCCAGAACTAAACGTGATATTTGTGCCTGCGGTCAACGCATACTGCACTTTTCCAGCGGTCAAAGATGTAGCCGTGCCTGTCAAACTTGCACCAGAACCGTTAAATCCTGTGGCAGTCAATATTCCGCTAGATGGCTGAAACTGTAACTTAGTAGAACTAACAGTAATAGGCAAATTACCTGTGCTATTACTTAAAATAGATGGATACCAAGTTGCAGTTGAGCTGGTATTGTCAGTTACCGCCACATTTGTAGCATTTGTCGCCGTAGTAGCCGTGCTTGCTGATCCCGCTGAACCATCAATGTTTGTACCTGTCAAACTAATAGACGCTGATGATCTATTCAAAGCTACTGCGGTTGTTCCAATATAAAGCGTTGAATTACCTAATACCGCACTAGAAATAGTCCCAGATAAATTACCAGCGGTCAAGCTAGTCAAACTTGCGCCCGATCCACTAAAGCCAGTAGCCGTTAAAACGCCCGTAGATGGTACATATTGCAGTTTGGTGGATGACACATATTGAGTTGACGCATTGCCCGTTGTAACCGCCGCAAACAGCGGATAACGGGTGGTTGCCGTTGTCGTATCGTCCGAAATAGCCACAGAAGAAGTGGGGTTTGACCAGTACGGTGTTCCAGACCCCGCAGATGTCAATACTTGGCCTGATGATCCATTCCCAATAAAACCTGTTGCGTTTGTACCACTTTGATAAGGTATGTTGCCTGCGACACCATTATTAAGATTATTGGCATATGTAGCTGTTCCTGACAATGTGCCTGCAAAATTAGTAGAAGTTAAAGTCCCACTGTAAGGATTAAAAGATAACTTTGTTGAAGTGACATCTAAAACCGTCACAGCGCCTGTACTTACAGGGCTTAATGTTGGATATAGAGTGGCATTTAATGCCGTGACATCTTGAATGCCAAGAGTGTTAGTTCCAGAAACAACAAATGGCTGACCCTGCCCAATAAAGGTATTAAATGTGTTATCGACATTAAACAGCGCCTGAACAGGCAGTATGTTTTGATCTAAAACAACAGCAGGATCAGCCATAACTTAGGATTGGTCAGCCGCAGGAGTCACATACAAAATGCCAGCAGTTGCAGAATTGCTTTTTGCTGTCAGATAGTATGGTGTTGTAGGCGTAGCCAAAATCAGCGGTGTTGTCATGCCAGCAGCTAAGACAAAATCGCCATTTGTGCCATCTACTGGGAAAGCGGGTGCGCCAGGATCGGCTGTACCCCATTTCACAGCAATAGGCGCTGCGCCAGTGTTCAAAAACGCAGTGTAGTTGATCTGGTCATTGGTTGAATCATCAATCAACACAGCCGCATGAGCCGTGCTAGTGACTGACAACGCAACTGTCTGACCAGCATTTCTCTGGACTGATGACTGTGCCATTACAGTTGAGCCACATGAATGATGCCGAAGTTCAAAGTCAAAGCCTCAGACAATGAGCCTGCGCTTGCGTTTGAAATGACAACTGTGAATGAACCGTTTGCAACAGCGGCAACGCTTAACAAATATGTACCAGCAGTCGCCGCGCCAGAAGCCAAGGCAATAACTGGAATATCGTAAGCGCTGACAGCACTGTTTGTAACCACAAAAGCCACTTCAGCACCAGCCGCCAAAGCCGCGTTATTGGTCACAATTTGACCTGCCGCCGCATTGATGGTAACGCCTGTTGATTTGCTGGTTAATTGAGTTACAGAAGAAACCGCTGTTGATGGTGAGCCAGTTGTGTAGCCCATCTGACCACTAACTGAGTTAACCAAAGAATAAGTAGCGTCAATAATATCTTGGTCAAGATATGCAACGCCAATTGCTTGAGAGTTAGCCATGATGATTCCTTTACAGAATGAATTGATTGTACTTTAAAAACAGAAAAAGCCACCCCTTTTGAGAGTGGCTTTTCTACTCAGTTATGCCTCAATTAAGAGTAAACAGAGAAGTCGTAACCGTAAACGTAAATGTCCACAGTTCCACCAGTAACAGCAGTACCAACCTTAACGTACAGAGTCTGTGCGGTCAGGGCAGTAGTTTTTGTTCCAGCGACAACAGTTGCGTTGGTAACGTAAGTTGAACCAGTGTTGCTAGTCAAAGTTGCGTTAGTAACGATTTCTGTGCCGCCGCCTGCTGGTGCAGTCCAAATAGCCAATGCGCCAGAGCTAACGTCTTTGTTAGCGTTGGTGATGGCCACGTTTTGTACGCAGTAGGTGGTGACGTTCTGAGCAGGCAAAGTGACAGTCGAATCGCCAGTAGCGGAGATAGGAACGCCAGTTGCCACAAACAACAAGCGGATAGCTTGGTTTGTTGCCAGGTTGCTTGGGTGAATTGTGGTGACGCTATTAGGTGCAGCCATGATTTTTCTCCTTGGTTTAGGTTAATTAAGCTGCAACGCGGCAGGCCAACTCAGGGTACAGCGGCGCCCAGCCATACAGCACATCCAAACGAGTCGGGATTGAATCGTTGTTGATGGTGTATTGACGAACCACACGCATTGACAGACCGATTTCCTTATCGCTTGCACGACCAGCAAAATGCACACCCTCTGGCAATTCCAGATCGGCTACTGCCAAACAGAACGCATTGCGGTGCATGATGATGTTTTGTGGGGAAACAGTACCAGTGTTGTTGAACGGTGTAACAGCAGATGCACCAGCGTTTGTAATTGAAACGTTCTGGAACTGACCAGCGGTGATGACAGCAGGGCTGACGGTCACAGAAGTAGTACCAGAAGTAGAAACGGTCACAGGTGCGGTCACAACAAAGTTACGCAGTTTGTTTGAACCATAAGCCTGACGGTTTTGTGGGTTGACCGCATAAACGTTGGCGATCTGGATAACGTCACCTTGGTTCAACGATGCGTTGGCAGTTGTAGCTGACAAAGCAATAGTTGAAGTAGATGCCCAACCAGAAGTCAAAAAGCCTGTTGCAGTTGAAGTGTTGCAAGACAAAGTGGCGGTTGAATAAGAACCGAATGTCTGTGACACCACGTTCTGATCCATCTTCCAGTTCATGCCTGCGCTGTCACGACCCATCAAACCCTTGCGATACTGCTCGCCAATGGCTTCTTGAGGCACAAACAGACCTTTCAAGCTGTCCACAATAGTGGCAGATGTAAAGGGTTCAACGATACATGAACGGCGACCGTCACGTGGTGCGCCTTCAGCGTCCAAGTAAGCGGCGGCAGTCAGGTATGTAATCAAACCTGTGGGTGGTGTGCCAGCAGTACCAACGATGTTGGCGGTGTTGTTTTTAGCCATGACCAAACCATCACGGTCGATCTTGTTGGCAATAGCCGCCACAGCAGGCTTCAACACGCGGTCACTAAACATATCCAAGGACAAAGCCAAGTCTTGTGTAGTGAACTGTGTATCAACGTGAAACTGTGTTGACAAAGTTACAGGAACGCTTGTCTCGTTGAAATCTTCAACGTTCAAAGCAGGGCCAGTAGTACCGATGAAACGACCAGGTCTACGGACGTTAACGGTGTTACCGATTTTTGCACCTACGACAGCGAATTGATCGTCATAGTTGCGGTCGACTTCCGATGTGAAAGTCAATTCGTTTTCCAAGACCATCAACGCTTCGTTGGTGATCTTAGAGATGGTTAGCAATTGATTAGCCATTTTATTTCTCCAAAAAGATTAGGTTTACCTGATCTTGCCTGTTCTGCGTTGGGCTTTCCACTGAGCATAAGTACCATGAAATTCGCCATCGCTGCCGATTGGTACATCTACTGGTGCAACCCCACCACGGATCGGGCTGATCGGTGCTGGTGCTCGACTTTTAACCACAGTCTCTTGTTTAGCAGTTGGCTTTACGGCTAACCGTTCTTCCAATTTCCCTATCTCTCTCAAGGCCGCTTTAGGCGACATACCAGCTATTTTCTTTGCGAGTTCGTCATTTTCAGCTAGGTGGTACAGAACCTGTGGTCCTACATCACTCTCCAGAATTGCATCTCTAACATCGTCATTCACAACAACATCACTAGATGCCACGATCTCATCAAAGTCTGGCAAAGATGCTTTGGCGGCTTGCACTTTTGTCGCCCAAGTCTCAATGACCTTTTGGCGTTCAACTGCTACCTTTTCCTCTGCATCCCGCCTATCACGTTCCGCTAACGCCTTTTCTGTCGAATATTCCGCTAGGGCTTTCGCATACTCAAACGCGTCTTGGAACTGGCTTGGTTGCGGTTCTTCGTCTACGTCTTGCGCTTTTGGCGCTGTCGGTTTCTCAAGTGCCGCTAAACGTGCTTCTAATTCTTCCCTACGCTGACGTTCTTGTTGCGCTTCTTTACGCGCATCTTCACGTTGCTTGGTCAGATCAGAAAACCGTCTCTCAAGTTTCGGGTTCTGCTTCTTTTCCTCTGTGGGTTTAGCTTCTTCCTCTGCTGTAGGCTCACTCTGGTCTGTATCTGCTACTGGCTCAGTTGGAGTTTCCTCAACAACCGCCTCAGATGCTTCACGATCAGCTAAACCTAATCTTTGTGCATAAAAATCTGCTGCATTTTCGCTGGTCAATACTGACCCTGCTTCTTTTTCCGACATGAGTTACCTCAAGAATTAACCCAGTTGACCCAACTGGTAAGGTTTTGTGGTTTTTACCACGAAATCATTGTTGTGTCAATGGATTAGCACCAGAACTTATATCAGTTTCGGCAAATCTCATCGACTCTTGTTGCTCACGGTCACGCTTGGCAATTTCCTGATTCAATCGAGCTGTGTCCATATGGTGCAACAGCAATTCCATAATGGCTTCAATCTCAATCTTGTTCTGGCTTGTCACCGCGCGGGTATTCTGGTCATTGACCTTAACCTCTGCCATTGTTTCAGTGTTGTGTGCCTTGGCGGTCTGGCGCATCAATTCGCGCTTAGTCTCGCTATCTTGCTTGACTTGCTCAATGTCCTGACGCTGTTTGATGACCATTTGCAATTGCTGTAACTGCTGTGCCATCTGTTCCATTTGTTGCTTGCTTTGTGCCAACTGCATCTGCACTTGCGGAGGAATTGGGCTTTTCTCGTCAACTTGTGACAAAGGATTCAGCGTAGCCAAACGGTCAGCAATGGTGTCGGCGCCAGGGAAATCCATGTTGCGGAATATCAAGTCACCCGCAGTTTGCATCAAAGTCGGGTCAGCGCCCAACATCTGCATCATGGAATTGACAGCTTCTTGGCGCTTGCTGTTGTAGCCTGGTCCTGTTTCCATCACCACATCGTATTCGCCAACAGTCACATCGTTCAGCACTTCGCCCACTTCTGTGCGTTCATTCAGCGTCACCATATCTGGTTTGCCATCATCACCAATAATTCGCAAAACACGCTGTGAATCGTAAATCTTGGGTATCAAGTCCAGAATAATCTTGCCAGTGTGGGAGATTGATCGGGTAAGGTTGTCGTAATAATCAAAGTTTGTCAGGTCAACCTGTTGTTGCTGACCATTCAATGCCTTGCCTGAGATATTACCTGTGGGCATCTGATTAGGGTCAAAGATACCCATAATGGCAGACAAATCATCATTGATGACACTTGCTGCAGTAATTACGCCAGCAGGCGGTGGCTCAGGTTGTAGGCGCTGTGGCGGTGGTGCAGGCTGACCATCAATGTCACGCTGTTTGTAGCGCAAATAGGATGTGGATTTGACGTTTGCTTGCGCCCATTCATTTTCGTGCCCCTCATCTTGACCCTCTGCCATGATCCACTTGGCTTTTGGTGCAAGTGCGATGCTCTCGGTCAAGCTGGTCTGCCAGAAGTTATACATACGCTGCGGGTCTTTGGCATTGCGAATCATGCCAAATTTCTTGCGCTTATTGCCAATCACCACATGGCGACCGTAACAAGGGACGATTGGAATGTGGCGACCAGGCCAATCACGTTCCTCAATAACCTCAATGGCAGTCATCTTCTTCCATTTGATGGTTTTCTTAAAGCTTGCGCGTTCATCAATAACCGACAAGCCAGCCAATTCCAATCGTTGGAAAAAGTCTTTGCCATCAGCAAACTTCATCGTCCCATCTGACAAGTGATACAACGTTGCTTTTTCCCGCACCGTGTAGAAGTATTCGGCTATGCGTATATCTTCCTTGGTAATCCATTCAGATTGGCTGTCGCCTGTGCCGCGTTGGGTGAACGATGTTCCGTCATCCAAATCAGGGTACATCTGGCGAAACACCTCTTTCGGCATCATTGTGGTAATCAGGCACTTTTCAGCGTCTGAACCATCAGGTGCAATGGAATTAGGGTCAAAGTAAACAGTGAATGGGTTATCCACTGGTTCGATATAGATTTCCTGATCGAATGAATCTTCACGCACATACTTTGTAGTCACACGCCAGTAGCCCCAACCCATGCGGACAGCGTAATCAAACGCATTGTCGTAGGCATGGTCGGCGTTACTATTAACCTCAATGTGTCTAACCACGCCAGATATAACTTGTGCTACCTTGGCATCAGCTTCAGTATTAGTAGCGTGTACCTTGATGCGTGGGCGTTGCTGGCGCTGTTGGTTAGTAACCTGTCGGCAAAACGTATCTAGCTTATTGATAGTCAGAACTGGTCTTGACTCCAGATTGCGGGAGTTTTGCAGTTCAACAGGCCATTGGTCGCCATTGACAAACTTTAAGTCCTCCAAGGCTTCTTGGCGGTTCATTGTGTCGGCATCGTTGCTGAACTTCAGAAAGTCCACCGCTTCTTGAATAATCGGGTCGTAATCGTCCATTTAGCCCATCCAACTGTTTGCGCTGCCGTACATCGGCATCGGTTTGGGTTTCCTACGTTCTTTGGGTTCATTAATCATCAGACCAATGTACCTAAAGGCATCAGCACCGTGCGAATACTGGTCATGTAACGGATTGCGGCTGAACTGCTTTGTATCAGGGTCAACCTCATACCGATAATGACGCAGACATTGTAAGCCATCATAACAATTTTCTCTATCAAAATAACACGATCTAAAAATAGTTCTTGCGGCGTTAATGCTGTCAACCACTGGCGTTTTCTCAATAATGCGGGTTTTGTGTCCCGCTGCCCTGACAATTTCCTCAATTGACCGACCATTTGCCGCCAGCGTCTTGTTTTGTGCATCGTGCGGTAGCCACAGCGTGTCGTAGACATAGCCAAACTTCTGCATCTCAGCTAAGTAATGGCTGATTGTCTGTTGGTTATCTTCCATATACCTGATTAAGCGGGTTTCCATGCCAATAAACTGGACAAACCAAATGGCAGTTGCATCTGCCCACCCAAGGTCGAATACAGCGTGTACAGGCTTTGTGGCATCGTAGGGAACGCGGGTAATGCGGTTTTCCAACTCAGCCATTTGCACCTCTTTAGCAAAGATAGCCCCATCGACTGTTTGCCTGCAAAATCCCTCCCAAACCGTCCTATGTGCTTCTGGATCACGCGCCTTTAGGCTTTCCATCTCCAGCTTTAGTGTGTCAGGAAACCAAGGGTTGTCGTTCCAGTTAACCTTAGTCACCACCGCATTTTCTGGCTTGTGGACTACAAACCGTTGGTAGGTTTCGTCAGTTTCCAACTCAGGGTTAAATGTCACCCATATTTCGCTGTCTAGCTTACGGATGGTTGGAACTAACACATTCCACGATAGCCTGGTCACCGTTTGAGCTTCTTCTACCCAACAAATGTCCACACCCTCATAAGATTTGACGTTGGCTACATTGTTCTTTAGGCCAACAAAGCTGAATTCACTGCCGTTTTTGCCGCGTATGCTCGCTTGAGTAATCTCATAGAACGTTTGCAAGCCAAGGTCAATGATCTGGTCGGACAGCAGTTTGTGGACTGAATCCCGCATAGAAGTCATAAACTCCCGCGCACAAAGGATTCGCAATGGTTCTTTGGCGGCTTTAATCAGCAGTGCTCGAGCTACTCCCCAAGACTTAGCACCACCTCGACCGCCATGTAATACACGGTATCTAGACTTAGGCGGGTCAAATAAACACGCCAACTTTACAGGAAATTGGGCGTTGCTGAAATCACTCACTTGGTTTGACAAAAGTCACTTGTATGCCTTGCAACAACGGTGCGCCCTCTGCGCCTGTGATCTCTTGCTTTGTGCTTTCACGATACTTCTTCGGAAACCTTGCAGCCATTGACCGCGACCAGATTGATGCGTTCAGCTTGTCGCTTTCCCTGTTCTCAACCATGTGGGTTTGACCAATTGTTTCCCACCAATCAAGCTCTAATTCCTTTGCATATTCCAAGGCGTGCAGAAAATCCTCGTGCTTATCTCTCCAATCGAATAAGACCCTAGTAGAAACCCCTAGATTTGCGGCTATTTGTTCAATAGATTTACCAATGCGACCAAGTTCTATCGCCCTCTCGCAAAATGCGGGGTCGTATTTGCTTGGTCTACCAACTGGTCGCTTTTCTTCGGTCATTTCTTTGCGGTCTTAGCCGACTCCTTAAATGCTTTGGCGGTTGGTGCGCCCTTTGTGCCAGGCGTTCTCATCTTTTCCACAGGCTTGCCCTCTGCCTTTTCACGCTTGATGCGTTCTTGTTTGGCGTGGATGTTTGCGTAAAGTCCAGGTTTAGTAGCCATGTTAACAATTCCAATTCTTTAATGATGCTTTAGCGCGTTCTGCTGGTCCTTTGGCGTTCTTAACCACGCCCTCCATTCGCGCACAAAATGATGCTTTGCGTCCCTCGTCCTTTTTGGTCTTGGGATTTGGCGCAGGCGGCTTGAGATTGCTGCCGTTCTTTGCGTTGTACTCAGCACGACCCTTGGCGGTCATTCCTGCACCCTTTTCTGTTGGGTTGTAGGTTTTGCCTTTGCCTGTTGTCTTATGCTCAATAGGCTTGTCGTGCTTTTTCATTTCTTCTTAGCCTTAGCTTCTGCTTCGCGTTTAACAGCGTAACTGATTGCAACGGCTTGCTTAACAGGTTTGCCTGCCTTTATTTCCGTTTTGATGTTTTCTTTAAATGCTTTCGGGCTGGTCGACTTTTTCAGCATCGTCTTTCTCCAGTTCTGCCAGCGTCCACTGGCATTGTTGCAACGCACCATTGATCTGGTGTAACTGTTGTTCCAACTCGCGGCCTTTTGCCATCAAGTCGTTTATACGCATTTGGATGATTTCTTTCATGATTCCTCAACAATAGCACAAATGTCAGCTTCTTGAATGATTTGGTAGTCCTGTCCGTCAATGCGGTGGGTAGGCCAGTTCAAATAATCCCCATTGCCATATTTAATAAAGTCACCCACTGCCGCTTGATCCACTTCTGAACCAACCGCCACAATAGTACCCTCATTAAATGACTCTTTGTTGTTTACCCAAATTATGTCGCTAAGTATGCGAACCTCTGGTTTGACAACAACTCGATCACGCAGCGGTCGTATCATTTTTGACCTTTCTGGTGTATTTGCGTTTTTCCATAGCGTAAATGGGCAAATCTAATACAACATCTTTTGTTGTGTATTCGCCACACCACTCATTTGCGTGTCTATTTTGGTAGGTCGGAAACCTACGACATTGCCCCATTACTTCCGTGTTCAGAAAGTGGCAACAGGATTTACAATTCCCATCAGGCATTTCAACTCCTTTTTAGTTGTTTTGCTTAGTGGCGCTAGGGCTTTGACCCCTAGTTGCCACGCTTATTTGTCTTGTGCGTGTTCGTAACGCTTGTGCTCATAACAAGTGGCTTCGCTTGTGCCACCTTTCATTTCGCCTTTGCGTCCATCGTGCATACCCATGTGACTGGCTTCACGCAAACCAATACCGTCAGCCATTCCCATGCCTACACCGCCTTGGATTTTCATTTTGCGTTCACCACTAGTGTCGCTGCTGGTCGCGCCTTTGGGTGGTGTTGCGCCTGTCATAGACTTAGCACCGCCGTATTCACGATCCATTTTAGGAACGCTAACTTTCTTTTCACCAGTCATATCAGAGCTGATTGCTGATGGAATTTTCTTTGCTTCGTAGCCCATTTTCTTTTCCTTGCAAGGTTAATGGAAATGCCATTTTATATGAAATTTGCGTTTGTCAACATCACTTTTGGTAAAAATCTAAAAAAATGAAAATTGCTAACAATCCACCAATTCCGATAAATGCACCTAATACTAACAAAATTATTGTATCAATCATGATTCACCTTTGGCTTTAATTGTGCTTGGGTCACTTGCCAATGAAATAGAGTCATGGAATTGCCGCAACAATACACAAAACTTTTCACGTTCTTTGGCGGCTACCAGTTTGGCAAATCTATAGATGTCTTTATCAACACAAACAAACAATTCACTTTCTTCATCACTTGGCTTTCCATGTGAAACAAATTCAGCTTCTATTGCCATCTCAATGATTTCATCTTGTGCGGTTGACTTGGGTTGATGTTCCATGATCTGCCGCTTTCGATTAAATGTGCTCATATCAACTCCATTTGTTTAGGTTTAATACGCCATTCGCGTTCTGCCCGACCTGATTTTGATTTTGTGTTGTTGCCAGTTAACTCTATTTCGCCAATCCGCGCCAACTCAGGCAACCGCCTGGCCACTTGATTGCCATCAAGCCCTGTTGCCGCAGCTATGCCATCCTTGCCCATAGCGCCACCTTTAAGTGCTTCCACAATGGCTTTATGGTGTTTGCTTGCCAAGTCTTTAGCTTGGTCAGCCGCTTCAAATGAAGTTATTGGGTCTGTTGCCCTGACCCTTGGAAATGCAAGGTCAGGAAACCAAATTTCTTTAAGTAAACTCATGATTAAAACGGTATGTCATCAGGCATATCATCAAAACCCATCTTGCGTGGCTTTTGTGCTGGCGCTTCTAGTTCATAGCAGTTTGCCCAACCTGTCCAACCACCGTCTACCAAGGGGATTGTGTCTAGCTTGATCTTTAGGTTTTCACCGTCCTCAAACAAGCTGCCGATGGTCTGGTAACGTTTCTTTTCTTGTCCGTCTTTGTTGGTGTAAGTGCCAGTAATGACAACTAAGTTTTTGATTTTCTTCATATTATGCTTTCAATTTGTTAAGTTTTTGGATTTTGTCCTCAACGTCCATCAGGAAATTGATTACCTCTTTTTCAAGCTGTGCGACATAGATTGGGTCATATTCCACCCGCTTGATAAATAACTGTAAGCCCTCGTCCATGCGTGGATCAAAACTTACAAAGTCGCACCATTGGCGCTGAGTGCAAGCCATTTGCCACTGCATTTGCGTAATGTACTTAGTTGGCACGGTTTGGGTTAACAACGTTTCAATGTGTGTGGCAGTGTTGGGGCATTTAATCTCCACCAATCCAAACTCACCCACTAAGCCATCAGGAGACGCACCAGCCATTGCAATAGTTGGATGCACAGCAAACCCCAACTCGTCTACTAAAACGTCTTTAGCGGCTTCGTAGGCGGCTCTGGCAAAGGGTTCTTGATCTGTACCCCATTGCATTGCCGCATTTGAATAAGATTCAGCAGGCTTGCCTGTCATGCGTTCACAAACCAATTGCGCTAAGTAATTCTCGCGGCTAGTGCTGTAACCTGTTTTGGTCTTGGCAATAATGTCTGCCACGCGGCTGGCGGTGACTTTGCCGCATCGAGCTGCAAACCATTCTTCTGTGCGTTGTTCCATTATGCTTCCCTCGCTTTCAGCATTGCGTCTGCCATGTGATATGCGTGTTCTGCAACAACTAAATCATTTGGAGGATAAATATTTCTTGCTATCCAGCCAGATATAAATGATTCCATAGCCCTTGCCGCAAAGTAATCACGCAATGTCATGCCGTCATTGCCTATTCCGTCTGGAAATGCTGGTGGATTGTTCATTTCGCCCCCAATTGTGATTTTTTGGCATCTTTCTTAGCCATAACTTGCTTTTGCCAAACTGGATCGCTATTGGCGGCGGCGTAGGCGGCTTTGTAGGCTTTTTGCAATTCTTCTAGTGTGTTGGTTTCGTCCATTGCCGCCATTAAGTCAAGAATCTGGTTTTCATTAACAATGGATTTGATTTCAGTTTTGCGGCTGGCGCTGTTGCCATCGTCATCTTCTGGCGCTATGCCACACGCAGCCATCAGGCTATACCGCCTGGCATAAGTCAATGCTGAACCGTAGCCTTGCGGGTCTTGTTTGCTTGCGGGAACGTGCAAGATGCCACACTCAAGCATTTCGCCAGATTCATGCACAAACATGGTTTCCACCATTACTCCATTGGCGCAGTCATAGCATTTCTGGATTAACGCTATGCCGTTGTCGTTTAAGCCAGTAATAACCGCTTCCACGCAAGCTGACAGGTCGGCATAACGTGATTTGAAGTGTGGGTTAGTTGATGATTTAAGTGCTGGACCAAAGGCTTTTTGCGCTTTGACCAAGGCGGTTGCTATTTTTTGCATTTATGCTCTCCAAAAGAAAACGTCAAGAATCACCACAATAATGGCAACAACGGACACAACATATAAGGCGACTTGCGCCCAATCTGTTGGTTTTGTGTATTTTTCAATTTCAAACATAGTCAGCACTTTCATAAAGACTTTTAGGGGCAAATTCACGTTCCAATTCAGCTATTGCGGTTGCTGACATTACGCCTAACAACTCGGTAGTGCCAAGATAACAGTGCCAAAGGTTGCCAGTTACAGGACAAAAATAACAGTCAACAGGAACTGCCATATCGCCGTGTTCAATAGAAAGATGCTCAAGACCTTGGTCGATCATGATTTTTGCGTCTACAAAGGGAAGGGTATCTATGTGTCTCATGATTAATCCTTAAAAATTTTCATTAATTCAATTGCTTCATAGCGGTAAACATTTGCAATGCCATATTGTTGAATTGCTGCATTTATCCAATATTTATCAGGGTAGCGTTTCCAGCTTTCTTCAATTTCAAAACGCTTTTCGCAATCGGCGGCTTTAGCTATATGCGCCCCTGCAAAACTAAGTTTTTGCAAAACTTTTATTGGTGCTGGTGTGTGATCAATCATATTTACTCCTTAAAGACCCTATGCGTTGTGCTGGGGAATGAATGTATTGTTAAGCAAACTAAACAATCATGCAAGCACTTTGTTAAGTACCCGACTAATTTGTGGGGATTATGTTGTTTATTTGCCTTAACATACAATGCACCCATGACGAAACAACAATTAATCCAGTTGGCAGGCTCACAGACTGAGCTTGCTAGGCTTTTGGGCATCAATAGGGCGGCTGTTTGCCAGTGGAAAGCAGTGCCTGAGTTGAGATTGCGCCAGCTTAGGGATTTGAAACCTGAGTGGTTTTTAGTGTAAGATTGTTTGAAACACGGCTAGGCAAGGATTGATCCCCTTGTCGAAAAGAGAACCCACCCCTCCTGCCGAGGTTTCTTTTTGGGTGGATTATTAGGGCGTGGGAATGCACTTTTACCAATTTCATATTGGCGACTATAAGTCGCACACACATCATCTTTCACCATTAGAAGACTTGGCATACCGCAGGCTTCTAGATCATTACTATCTTCATGAAGCACCAATCAGGCAGCGTGATATTGCTAGGCAGATTGGTTTGCGTGAATATGAACAAGAGGTTTTGACAGTATTGGATGAGTTTTTTGTATCAACAGAAAAAGGGTTTATAAATCCACGCGCTGACGAAGAAATAGCCAAATACCGCAAATTTTCAGAAGATGGCAAAAAAGGGGCGGCTAAGCGTTGGCATAAGGATGGCAATGGGGAGGCTATTAGCCCCCCTAATGCGACCCCAATAGCAACCAATAACCAAGAACCAATAACCAATAACCATAAACCAATAAAAGAGAGAGCAACTATCGTTGCTACGCCTGACGGCGTTTCACAATCTGTTTGGGATGATTTCAAAACTTTAAGAAAAGCAAAAAAAGCACCGATAACTCAACGAGCCATTGATGGCATCATTGCCGAAGCAGGCAAAGCAGGCTGGTCATTGGAACAGGCTTTAACTGAATGTTGTGTTCGTGGATGGCAGGCATTTAAAGCAGAATGGGTTGCTAAACCTGTTAACAAGTTTGATGTTGTGCATACCACCGTACCATCTAGATCAGAACGTGATCCAGAATTGACCAAACTTGATGAGGACAGAAAAAAAAGTGTGCCGCCAAATCCTGAGATATTGGCTAAATTAAAATTATTGAGGGGAGTAAATTGAATGAGCTGGCTTTATTCGCAGGCGCTGGTGGAGGAATACTTGGGGGAAAACTGCTTGGATGGCGAACCGTCTGTGCAGTCGAATGGGAAGCTTACCCAGCAAGCGTATTGTGCGCCCGACAAAATGACGGAATTCTCCCGCCTTTCCCGATTTGGGATGACGTACAAACCTTTGACGGAAATCCCTGGCGAGGAATTGTCGATGTCGTCAGTGGTGGCTTTCCATGTCAGGACATTAGTGCCGCAGGAAAAAGTGCAGGAATTGACGGAGAACGGTCAGGAATGTGGAGAGAAATGGCACGGATTATTGGCGAAGTACGACCCAAATACGCATTTGTGGAGAACAGTCCAATGCTCGTTACTAGAGGACTTGAACGAGTCCTTGCAGACCTTACCGCAATGGGGTATGACTGTCGCTGGGGAATTGTATCTGCTGCCGACATTGGTGCAAACCACAAACGAGAAAGAATCTGGATTGTGGCTAACTCCAAGCACAGTGGACATTCCAACACGGTCAGCGGATTCAATGAAGAAAAGATTGGAATATCGTCAGAAAATTGGCAGAAATGGAGTGGGCGCAGGATGTCTTTCGGAACAAGTGGAATGGTCGGGAATGGGCAATCCAATTGGTTACATAACGAAAGAAACGTGGCCTACGCCAACAGCACACATGGCAAAAGAAACGAATGCGCCCAGCGAACACAACAGGAACACGCCAACGCTGACAGCACAAGTGAATTGGCCTACGCCTCAAGCAGCAGATTTCAAAGGGGCAACGAGTGCAGAAGCCATGAGCAAAGCGGCAGCAAGGGGATATGCACCGAATTTGCCAGAAGCTACGGCAGCTTCAGTTGGTGGTGGGAAACTGAACCCAACGTGGGTAGAGTGGCTAATGGGGTGGCCGCTAGGGTGGACAGACTTAAAGCCATTGGAAACGGACAAGTCCCTTTGTGCGCCGCAACAGCATGGAGAATTTTAAGTGAATGAAGAACACAGACAAGTCGCCAATTCAATCCTTGCCCGACTTAAAGACGGTGAAGAATTTAGCCGATCTACCGTTGACCAGGCGCTTAGAGATACAGGAGACATTGCGCCAGATGGAAGCAAAGGATTGGATCAAGAGATACAACAAGAAATTGACGGAGGATGGGAAACTGGGTGCATTAGCATGGTGGCAGCAAGTCTCATCCGACTTAGTGAAAAAGCGTGGGACGAAAGCCGTAGAAGAATTACGGAGACGCATGAATGAAACTAAAAAAAGGTAAATATGATTAAAACAAATTTAAATTTATCGCAAGATATTTTGAACGAACTTTTTGAGTATCGTGATGGCAATTTATTTTGGAAAATCAATAGGGGCCGTGTAAAAAAAGGCCAGATGTCTGGAACGTTAGCCAATACAGGCTATTGGCAAATTCAGATATGTAAGCGCTTTTATTTGGCTCATAGACTTATATTTTTAATGCATAAAAGCTATTTGCCTGATGAACTTGACCATATTGATGGCAACAAGTTGAATAATTGCATTGATAATTTAAGAGAAACAACAAAATCGCAAAACCAGTTTAACAAAGGGTTGATGAAAAACAACACCTCTGGTGTAAAAAACGTTCATTGGTGTAACACATCTAATAAATGGAGGGTATTAATATCTGTTAATGGCAAACAAAAAGATTTTGGTCAATTTAAGGATTTAGAAGTTGCTAAAGTAGTGGCAATAAATTTTCGCAAGCAACATCATGGGGAGTTTGCAAATCACGGACTTGAAAAAGCATATATATGAGATACGCTAAACGTGTCGATGCAAATCAAGATGCCATTGTTGCCGCTTTGCGAGCCGCTGGCGCTTATGTTTGGATTATTGGCTTACCAGTTGACCTTTTGGTGGGATATGGAAATCACACATTTCTAGTTGAAATCAAAACAGATGCTAAAAAGCGTTTAACCGCCTTACAAGCCGACTTTTTTGAAAATTGGATTGGTGGTACGTTGGCAAGAATTGACAGCCCTGACGCGGCTTTACGGATGATTGGGGTAATCAAATGAGAATAGTTTGTTGGTTTAGTTGTGGGGCGGCAAGTGCGGTAGCCACAAAGTTGGCAATAGCTGAGAATAATGGCAAATTACCTTTAATCATTGCTTACACTGAAGTAGTTGAGGAACATCCAGACAACAGAAGATTTTTAAAAGATTGTGAAACTTGGTTTGGTCAAGAAATACGAATTTTGCGAAATGATTTTTATCAAGGTTCAATTTACAAGGTGTTTGAAAAAAATTACATCCGCACACCAAAAGGCGCACCGTGCACTCGAGCATTAAAAAAACAAGTGCGTCAGCGTTTTGAAAAAGCTAACGACCGCCAAGTATTTGGATATACCGCAGAAGAACAAGCACGACTTGATCGGTTTATTGATGCCAACAATGATGTGGATATTTGGACACCATTAATAGACAAAGGATTAACAAAAGAAGATTGTTTAGGTATGTTGGAAAATGCCAATATTGAATTGCCAGCGATGTATCGTCTTGGGTATCACAATAACAATTGCATTGGTTGTGTCAAAGGCGGCATGGGTTATTGGAACAAAATTAAAGTAGATTTCCCTGATCATTTTGATCGCATGGCAAAACTAGAACGACATAAAGAACAAACAATATTTAAAGATCGTTATCTAGATGAATTAAAACCATCTGATGGACACTACCCAACTGAGCAAAATATCGAATGTTCAATTTTTTGCCAAATGGCTGAAGAGGATTACAAATGAAACCAGAAGAAGCAACCCAAGCAATTAGGGACAAAGCCCCACATTATGGGGACGCTAAAGCACAGCGTGTGTACCTTGAGGAATTTCGCAAATCAAAGAAAGCTATGTTGATGCGTGATGCTTTACTTAACGGAATAGATGCCGCCAGCCATCAAGAACGTGAAGCATATTCCAATCCAGAATATTTAACCGTTATCAAAGGTTTAGCCGAAGCAGTCGAGAAAGAAGAAACATTACGTTGGGAAATAGAAAGCTACCGACTTGAAGTGGAAATCTGGCGCACCCGTGAAGCTACAAATCGTATGCAAGATAGGTCGCATCAATGAAATGTCCTGAGTGCAATGAAAAAGCCAAGCCACTAGAAACTAGAACAAGGGATGATGGACTTGTCCGCAGGCGCTACCAATGCCCACAAGAACACAAATTCACCACACTGGAAGCCTTAGTCGATGATTCCGAAACACAATTACATAAGAAACAAAAAACTATTAAAACTTGCGGCAGGGCTGGATTGTCAACACTGTGGTTCAGCGTCAGTGGTTCAAGCAGCACATAGCAATTGGGGCGGTGGTAAGGGGCGTGGCATCAAGTGTGATGACAACCTGATAGCTGCCTTATGCCAAAACTGCCACTATGAAATTGACCAAGGCAAGAATTTAACCAAAGGTGAACGTCAATCAATATGGCAAGATGCCCACAAAAAAACAGTTAGCTTGCTGTTAGATCGTGGGGAATGGCCTGCCGATGTGCCAGTGCCTTAATATTTCCTCATATTAGGCAATGGGGCTGATTTTTGATTGGCTTCATGTGAACGCGGTGGGTGGGCGTGTGCCATATCAGTCTTTTCGTGTTTTTTTAATTCTTTTTCTAATGCCGCTACTTTGCGAGCTTCTTTCTTATACTCACGTTCAATAGTGTATTCTTTAGCTTCATGTTGCTTAGATTCACCACGTGTAATTTTAAAATTAGTTGCCATGACTACTCCTGATTTGTCATAAACTAAGCATACCATTTTGGTGGCGATTGTGCCAAATTTTTTTTTAGGAGTCTTTCATGTACAAAGTAATTATTGACCTTGGCGATTGGTCTTGGGACGAAGATCAAACTGTGACTATCGAAACAAGCGATTTTGATAAAGTTCAGATCATTCAAGAATTCATCGAGTTTCAAAAAGATCACGGTTGGGCTGCCGACTATGACTTAGTTGAAGACTACGAAGAAGAAGAAGAAGTTGAAGAAGACGAAGTCGAAGAAGAAGAAGACGAAATTGCTGAGTACGCAGTTGGCGACATCGTTGAAGATGACGATGGACTTGTATGGGAACTGGTGGGCTGATATACTACCCACGCAGTTGTTCATTGCAGGGGGCGTAATTGCCCCCTTTTTTTATTCAATATCGTGATCTGCCTCTACATCCCTTGCCAGTTGCCGCCAGTCAAGGCTTCGGGTATATAGTATGTATATACGTTCATCGGTTAAAGGTTCAGTTCTGCGCTGAAGTTTACTGTTAGCCATTGCCAAGGCAAGCTGTGTCTCTTGCAGTATTGTGTGCAATTCTTTAATTTCAGATCGAAGATAAGTAACTAGATCAGACATTGTGAATCTTGCCTCTAAACTCAATCTGACCATCTGCCCATGTATGGACGAGTTCAGGCCATAAAAGACGCCCGTCATGGAATGTCAGAATAGCAAATCCAGACCGCCAGTTGGTTGGCGATAGTTCTAAGTAATTCTCAAACTGTGGTCCTGTTGGTTCAGCTAAAGTGCCTGTATCCACGCCAAACCTTGTGCCGTGATAATCATCAAAGGGTGTCACTTTTAAGGAATGCAAGTGACCACTTACAAAATTGATCCCAGATTGCAGGGTATTGTTGTGAGTAGCATGAATTCCCCCTTTCCATCTATGCTTGACAATAGTATTCTCAGTAGGCCAACAAGCCCAGCAGGGATGCCAAGCAGGAAAATGGTCTTTAAGGGAAAACCCTTTGACAAACTCATATTGTGGTGCGTTAGCAGCTAATCTATTCTCAAACCTAGCGTCATGGTTTCCAAGTGTCCAGATCAATTGCGTGTTGTGTCGTGTCTTCTTGGCTACATCTTCAATCTCACCCATTGCTATTTCACAGGCTTTGAGTTCTTGGATTACAGATGGCACAGAATCCCATCCAATCCTTGGATAACGAGAGATACTAGCCCCATCAAAAATGTCGCCGTTAGCAATAACTGCCACAGGTTTAAACTCTTTAATAGCCCACAAAAGACCTTTAAATGCTGTCGTATGAATGCCAGGCCAGAAGTGAGCATCACTAAAAACAATGACAGTGCCATTTAACATCCCCAAGTCTTTACGGGCTGCGCTAGGTTTTGTAGATATAGTTTGTATAGGTTTTTTTGCTTCTAGAGACTCACCATATTTGATTTCCAAAGCTCTACGCCTACGAGAAATATTTCTGATGTTCATCCCAGTAGCCGCCGCCATGTCAGTCGCTGACTGATACTGTTTCCACAATTCTAAGAATTCTTGGTCATTTATCTTCATATATGCGCCTTGTTAAGTAGGGTGTATTACCACACATATATGTGACAATTTAATTTAAGAATATGTCCTAGTGCCTTGTTTATCAATAATTAATGCCATTTTGCGTGGTTCTGCATTTTCAACATTGGGAATTGACACATGAGTCCAACGATCAAATTCTCTGATTATTTGGTCATACTGCAAATCAGAATTGATAATTGCTTGCACCACTTCATCTGGCGTCATATTAGGCACACGAATATCTGCCGCACAACCGCGTCTGTGTTGGCTTGTGTCCTTAGAACCGACCGCAGCGTTGACTTGCTCAGACCTAAAAGCACTGTTCACCATGATTGCTTTACCACCTAGAAGTTTTTTTACTTCTTCTAAAAATAAACTTAGACGTTTCAGATTTGCTAATTCTTGTTCATTAGGCGTGTTGTCGTATTCACGATGATCTGTGAACGTCAATTCTTCAAGGGTAAAGTGCAAAGTTAAATTCATGGTGTAGGGCTTGATTTGTGAAGAAGCTGATCTTTGGCTTGGCTACCAGCAGATGAACCAAAATAGAAAGCAATAATGCCCGTCCATGCCGTACCTAGTGACCCAAGCATTAGCATCAGCGCATCAGATGTTTTAAAGTGTTCGGTCATCAAACCAACCAAAATACCAAAGAATCCAATAGTGACAGCGATAGCCATGATGCCAGGTATCCAAGACTGAGTAGTGGATTGCATCTGTCTGGCAGACTTACGATCATCAACAGCAATCTTTTCAAAGTCCAGACCCATCTCTTGCGCCCTAGCCGCCATAGCCAATTCAGCGGTCTTAATTTGGGCTATCTGGTCAGCGGTTAACTTACCCTCGGCAATGGTCTTATTAACGTCTTTAGGGTCGATTCCGACAGCTTTAGATATTGCATCAACAGCAAGTCCAGCCAATGGACCGCCTAAAGCAGTGGCAATAGTAGGTGCGATTTGTTTAAGCCAATCCATTATTTTTCCTTTGCTTGGTCAATTAACTTTTGTACTTGCTTTTGTTGGTGTTGTGTCTCATGTTTTGCCTCAAGAATGTCCATGTACATCATTCCCATCACTGGCAATATGATGACAAAAACAAAGCACATCACAACTAATCCAACTAAAAACCCCATCGAACTTTCCTGTCCAGAACTATCAGATACGCCATTAGATACAGGTACAGAATAACCACCATAGTCGCTATTAGATACAGAGCCTTGTCTTGCAGTGCGCTTATTATTTGCTTTCGTTGCCATTGTTTAAGCCTTTCACGCTGCTGTTGCTCTGCTTCTGCTTGTTCCTGTTCTTCTTGGATTACCTTTCGCATTTCTATGAAATCTGTATATATTGCACCCAACTCAGGTGGGCTTTGATATATCAGCGTTTCTCTTAACTCAACCTCCATTTGCGCCATTCTTCTTTGCGCTAAAACCCTGTCTAACGCCTGTTGATTTAATGACGCAGTTTTAGGTTTCTTTTCTTCTTCTTTGACAACCTTGGTTAAGGTTTCTTGTGCAGTAAAGAATTTACCCAAGTGACCACTGATGTCTTGGATAACATCAACCACTTCAGCACCCGTGGCTTTGTATTCTTTATAAAGAGCACAACCTTGTTTGATGTATCCAACAGCCGTACTTGCCATTGCAATAAGAGTGATTGGATCAATTTCTTACCCCTTATGTAGCCAGTTGGTTAAATATCCAGCAATGCTAGATATGGCAGACACAACCGCCATACCCATCCAAAACCCGCCTTTAGATTGGTTTGCCAACTCTAATAGCCTGTCCATGCTAGTTTCTAGCTTGTCTATTTTGGCTTCCAAAGATTCAACTTTTTGCCAAAGCACACCATATTTGACGGGATCAATTTCCATGATTAGGTTTTCATGATGTAGGCCAAAGAATAGTACAAAGGCAAGTTTGTACCCGCAGAACTGGTTACAGATGACGTAAAGCCGCCATTACTACCAACTGAATACGATGTGCCTGCACCAACAATAAACCTATCACGCAAATCAGGTGTGCCGTTAGAACCATTACACAGAACATAACCAGATGGAATTGATCCTATTGAGCCTGACCACGCAATGATGCCGCCAGACGGAACAGCAGTAGCAGATGCAATACTTGACGGTATGCCATATAAATTGTCGTAAGTCTGGATCACAGAATTTGATGAATCAGCCAAAACAAATTTGTAAGAATAACTAGAGTTCAACCAGATTTCTTGCGGTGGACGACCATCAGTGCCAAGCTGAATAGGATTGGTATTCAATGATGCCCCTGCGGAGTCCGTATAGGTCGCTAAAGCCGTTGTTGAGCCTGCTTGGTAGGTGTAAATGTAGCCGCCATTTAATGGCAGTCCAGTGGTCGTAAAGAACTGGAATCCGTTACCGATGGGTGAAAGTAGATATGCCATGTTATTTTCCTATGTCAGAAAGTTTGTTTTTTGGTTTTTGAGATTGTAAATATGCGGCAGCCGCAGCAGTAGGTATTTTCCCAGCGCCTACTTGTTGCGGTAATTCCAAAACGCTTCTTATTGGCACATTTTGAACACCTTGAGACAAATATCTTCCAAGTGCAGGATTATTTATAACGGCTTGACCAATTTTTGGCGCAACAACCCCAGCCAATGCACCCTTGCCAGCACTTTCTAAATCGCCTTGATAAAGACCATATCCAATTCCACCAAGAGCAGGCAAAGTAGCTCCTGCCAAAATTCTTGCCGTAGTTCCACTATTAGGCAGTTTTTCTGGCAATACTACCTTTCCAGCGGATGCCAATTTTGCCAATTGCGGATCGTCTTGGTAAAAAGAATATCGTTTTCCTTTTGTTGACAAGGAATTCATCAGCAATGATGGACTAACATTTCCCTCTGGGTCTTTAAGGACAACATCTTCAATCTTTTTCATGTTGCCATATTGTTTATTTGTTTGTTTTAATAAGGCTACATCTGCATCATTTCCAGTTGCTTTAGCGGTACGCGTCAGTCCATCAAGCAATGATTCTTTTAATTCTCTTGCATAAGCAGCAATGTCTGTATCGCCTCCACCAGACAATTTATCAAGCACTTTTTTTATTGCTTGGTATTGCTCACCATGTAAGCCACCACCTTGAGATTCGGCTTTGTTAGTGATATTTGCAATCTGTTTATCAATAGTTGAAAACTGCGTTGGATTTAATACTTGTTCAGCTTCACTACGAATGTCACTTAGATGTTTTTGTAATTGATTGTCAAAATGAATTTGATTACGAGACGCAATATCATCATAAATACTGCCTAAACGATCTTTTGCTCTTTGAATTACATCAGGCGTTATGCTAGACGCATTTTCGCCCATAGTTTTAGCAATTGCTTTGTTGTATGCCTGTTTTTGCACACCGCTTAATTCTTGTTGTGCGCCAGCAGTAATTGGGTTATCTGACAAAGCTGCTTTGACTCGTTCAAGTAATTTTGAACCAGTTGATTGAGCCAAGTCTAAAGGTACACCAGCTTCACGCAATGTCTTAACTGCCGCACTGCCAATATCACCTAATTGAGATTGAATTGGTTGAGCTACACGACCTAAAGCATTGACAATTCCTTGTCCAGCAGTTCCTAATAAAGCCCCTGCGCCAATATTAAATGCTTTATTTTCATCAGGCAATGTTGGTTGTAAAGCACCTTGTACACCGCCAATAGTAGCCGCGGCTTTGTATGTACTAGGATTAATCAATGCTTGACCAGCTTCAAGTGCGCCTGCACCTTTTAATGCACCACCACCTAACAAAGTTTGTCCAATCAAACCAGCACCATATCCAAGTTGACCAGGTGTTGATTCCATCAAATTTTGTGATGCCGCCCTTTCATCAGCAATGGCTTTTTCTGTTTGTGCCGCTGATTGTGCCGCTGTTGGCATACCCATTTCCGCACCAAATCTAGCAAGTGCAGAATCTTTAAATTGTCTTTCAAGAAATTGAGCAGGCAAATCTAACAATTGCTTTGCACCCATACCAGTGTCCACAAAAGATTTACCAACACCTTTTGCAAATTGCCCCATCATTGATGGTTGACTTTGTGCGGCTTGTTGAGGATTAAAATCGGTATATGATCCACGTCCAGCACCTGCACTTGACTGGTCTAAAACAATTTTATTTGGGTCAATTTGTGAACCATCAAAAGTAATTTGAGATGGATTTATTTCTTCCTCAAATTGAATCTGACTAGGATCAATACGCATATTGTTATTAACTTTAGTCAGGTAATTTCTAGTTTCTTCGTAAGGCGCATCTTTACCTTGCGACACATTTTGACCAGCTTTTACGCCACCGTTGTAATGTGCTAATGCGGCTTGAAAACTACCATATTGTTTTTTTAGATCAGAAAGATACTTTGCTGCGCCAGTTGCAGAACTAACTGGATCATTTATATCAACACCATATGCCTTTGCAGTGTCTGGCATAAATTGAAAATCACCACTAGCCCCTTTAGGACTTATGGCTTTCATATTACCCGCACTTTCAACTTTACGCACAGCAGAAAGACTGCCTGGCGGCAAATCATATTGTTGCTCTAAAGATGAATAAAGGTTTTCCATTATTGGTATCCCCACTGTCCATTTTTAAATATAACTTTTCGACCGTTGTACATACCAGTTTGCCCCTCTTTGTACATTTGAGTTTGGGGTTGATTGGTTTGTGCAGGTGCTTTACTTGTTGGCATAGCAGGCGTCAATCCTTGTTGCCTTGACATTCTTTGCCAATCTGCTTGCCATGTGCCAGGGTTATAAATTCCTTTTTCTTTGGCTTGGGCTTGCGCTTCTAATTCTTTTAAAGATACGCCAGCAAGTCTGTCGTAGAAATCTATGAATCGTTTTAGTGTTTTTGGATCGGAATTAATGCCAGGGTTGTTGGCCTCAAAATTCTTAATCTCTGATGCAAATGGTGATCCCTCTGATGCTTGTCTAGCCGCAGACATAATGCTGCCAGCCATAAACTTTTGGAAAGTTTGGGTTGCTGATAAATCACCATTAGCAACCTTGTTAACCAATTCATCAGGTGCGCCAAGAGCTTGTAGTTTTTGCCCCAAAGCCGCGTAGGTTGCCGCACCAGCACCAGCCTTAAATTGTTCTAAAAGTGGCTTCATTTCAGATGAACGTTGCATCCAATCAGTAGCCGCTTGAACACGATTTTGCAATCCCTCGTTGTATTTAGCACCCAATTCAACATCAGCCTTTGGTGGATTGATATTAGGCGCGGCTTGGAATGTTTGTGCTTGATTGGTCGATAAATTGACTGTACCTGGTTGACCAGATGAAAGATTTGTAACTTGTGGCAAGTTTTGTTGTACCAATGTTGGTGCGCCACCCGCAAGTTGCACTCCCCGTTTAAGAAATGCTTGAAATCCTTGGGGATTTGATAATGCTTGTTGTGATAAAGAAATACGTTGCATTTCAATTTCTGCGGGGCTTAATCCACCATCTTGCAATCTAGGCACAACTTCTTTATTAATTACACCAACTAAAGAATTCTGTGCTTTTTTAATTTCATTTGGTGTTGCTTTTGCAGACAAACCACTTGCAGCTACAACATCTGGATGACTAATAATTGAACCGCCAGCTTCTAAAGCTGATTGTCTTACACCACCAGAAAGTTTTAATTGTTCCATTCTGGCTTGAGCCTGATCTTTTAATAATTGTTGTTCAGCAGATGCCGATGAAGATGCGGCTTGGGATATTCTTGGTTGTGCTGTTTGAGAAGCAACATCCGCTTCAGTTGTTGCCCTACCAGCTTCAGCTTTTGCTCTTGTTAATTCTTCTGGTGTTAATTGTTGAAGTCTAGATAACTCGGCTTGCGCCCTTTGCACTTGCAAAGGATTCATTTGTTGTGCTTGCTGATAACCTTGCACAGCATTAGCCATATTGACCATTTCAACCAATGACATTTGCTGTGGCGGTTTTGCTTGCGCGGCTACTGGTGCGTAATCTGCCATCATTGATCTCCTATTGCGTTGTAGGATTTCATAAAATTGCTACCACTTGTAGGTGATGATGATATTGGATTTCTTTGCCCAAGTAACTGAGACAACATATAAGCGTTGCCTGCACCTTGTAAGCCACTGCCAAGCGCATTACCCATTGCGACCTGACCCGCACCCAAAGCAGAACCAACATTAGAAATTGCACCACCTACGCCTTGTGCAGTCTGTCCAGAAAGCTGACCAGTTTGACCAAGTGATGTTTGTCCCAAGCCAGCAATAGAAGCTAGTGAGTTGTAAATGTTGCCACGTTGGGTTTGGTAACGATTAAAAGCGTTTTGATATTCTTGGCTTGCTTGGCCTTGTGTATAGTCTTGCATACCCCTTAAAGCATTACCGCCAATCAAACCACCACCTAAATTGGCGGCACGTTGGTTAGCCATTTGACCTTGTTGCAGTCGAAATGCGTAGCCAGGGTCCATGCCTTGTTGAAAATCTTCTGCGCCATATTGATGGGTCAGATAAGGTTTCATACCTCCAATGTCTGACAAAGCAGAATAACCTTGTTCTCTATATGGTGCTTGTTGTTGATTCTGAATATCAAACATTTGCTTTTGCAAACGCGCGGATTCAAGTGCAGCATTGGCTTGGGTTTGTGCGCCTCTTTCTGCACTTTTACCGCCAAAAATACCACCAAGCAATGAGCCTGCGCCAGAAACTACCGCACCACCAATAGGGCTATTTAATACACCAAGTGCACCTGTAATCCAAGCCATATCAATCCCCTTTAATTAGAACTTGATCCACTTTGTCTGGATCGGTTTCATCTGTTGCGTGTATGCAATACCAAATAACATCGGTCAAGGCTTTTACGCCGTGATACATACCCGCTTTGATTTCAATGCAAGCTGGCGCTTCAATAATTTGGTTTTCACCAGCATTAGCCACAATAACTTTGCCACTTGCAATAATTGACAAGTGAGAATATTCGTGCATATGCTGTACTAGCGTTTCGCCAGCAGGAATATGCGTTTCTTTGGCATATAAACCATCAGAAAAATGATGAATAATCATGGGTTGTAATAAGGCACTTTGTACGGTTTTCCAGCAACCGTAATGTTGATGAATCCAACAGGATTAGCAGGCAATGTCGCGCTTCCCGCTGTCGCTGTTGATGCACTTGACCAATTAAGCAAATTTAAAAACCATTGTTGCCATGCCCTAGACGGTCGATTAGTCGTTTTGTCCAAGAACTCAGCTTGCGGATACGGTTGGGTTTGTGGGTTGTAAAGCATCAGTTGTCACCCGCACTGGCTTTAAGATTAGCTGACACAATCACGGAATTGATTGGATCAGTAATCACAACCTCATAAACACGATCTCTTGCCATACCCAAACGCCTCCAAATTGCACGGTTTTTATATTTGCCAATTTGACCGATTGAGACCCAGTATTCACGCGACCATGTTGAGCCGCCATCGTTAGACCAGCGTAACATTGCCTGTGGATAAGCTGTCGTGTCGCTTGTGTTAATTTTAGAACCACTTCCGATAACAAATATATCGGTTGCGCCAATAATTAAACTTTTTGTTGCTCCTATTATATAAGGATCAATCAAATATGTGGTAGGAAAATTAACAGATAAACCTGTTGTTCCCACACCTGGCTGAAATTGAATCTGCAATTCATCAAAAAACTGCCTTTGCAAATCAGCCACCAAATGCGGTGCTCTGCGTAATCGCCTAATTGTTTGACCGTCATCAGTGTAATTTTCTTTGTCTAATTCGTAGATTTTGCCGTTTGCATAGTCACCACACAGCACCAGACCTTGAAAAACCGCTGAACAATTGCCACGATGCCGACCGTAAACATTATCATTGGTTACATAAAGCCATTTATGCCACATTGTGGTCGTAGCGTCATAAACCCATGTCAGGTTTAACGTAGGGAATGAAATAACATAACATTCATGGCCTTCTAGCTGATAAGTCCAAGACACAGCGTCATCAATGTATTGATTTACAAGGGTATTTTCCACTGCATGAGTAGATATTCTTTTAGGAATATAACCTTCCATTTGCACAATCATGCCCTGACCACGGCTGTTTCTGGATAAATATGCAAAAGAATTACCCAATCTGGACACAGAAAACACAGCAGCAATGCCGTGCTGAGTAGAAGTGCCAGGTATTCTTTGGAATGGAAATGGCGTTGATCCTACATCCACCCATACCTCTGACGATGTTTCGCCTAGAAGATAAATTTCCCTGTGGTCAGCAATCAATGAAACCAAGTTGTCAGGTGATCCGTCTTTAGATGCAAATGACAAACTTGGTGAAATAGGGCTTAATGGATCAGATGCACCATATTGTTGCGTGTTAGGGCGGTTGTAAATAAAATAATTGTCAACAATATCAACGGTATTACCACCGCTAAAAGCACCGTCAGTATTAGGAATTTGCGTAAAATTCAACGCATACATGGATTCAGAGCTAATTTGCTGAGAATTGCTGACCGTATATGTGCCAACACCGCCCGAACCTGTGCCAAATGCCGTAATCATGGTGTTGGCTGAAATGCTTGCGCCTTGAATTGTTTGACCAAGGTACAAAGTGCCAGAACTAACCGCCGTTACATTTAGCGTAGTTGGTGCGTATTTATACGTCAACCCTGTTGGTGTACCCGCAGTGGTGGTAATTGCCGTGCCGCCAGAAGTAGCTGACAACGTGAAAGTGGTTGAGCCATTGGTGGCAATAATGTAATAAGTGGTTGGATTGGTATAACCAGTGATTGAGCCTGTGCCGCCAAATGTGCCGCTAATAGTAAGGGATTGACCGACAGCCAACGCAAACGGCGCAGCAGTGCATGAAAACTGTCCAGCTATGCCTGTAATAGCCACGCCAGTTAAAGTGCCGCCTATGGTTGCTGTAATAATTGCGCCAGCAGAAACGCTAGACATAGATTCACTAAAAACTGTTTGTGAAGTGCTAATTGTGTAATTACCAATGCCGCCAGAACCTGTGCCAAATGCCGTTATAACAGTCTCATTTGCTACACCCAAGCCAAAAATCTGTTGCCCCACCGCTAATGTGCCACTTTGCACAGACGTCACAGTTAGGGTTGTGCTAGACATTGAGCCGTTAAAGGTAGCTGTTGCTGGTGTGGAAATTCTCCATGTATATCGATATGCGCCATCAACGATATAGACATTTATTCCGTTATCAACTATGCCAACTCTGCCAGTTGATGTATTTAAATATCCCACAATGGTAGGGGTAAAATTGGATGTAAGCACATAAACATATGCGCCACAAACCACCACCATTTGAGCACCGCCAGAGACTGTACGCATACCGCGAACTTCTGCGGAATTAAGATTCACTTTTGTTGTCAGTCCAGGCGTAGGGTACAAAGCCACCACACCTCGAGTGCCAGGTTCTTTTAATGGATCAATTTCTGGATAAAAATTAATACATTCCTGCGCATCTTGGTAAATGCTAGGCGCTTCGTAACTTGGTCCAACAAATCCAAAATCTGGCATTTTTTATCCTTATCTAGCGAAACCGCCCGACAAAATCCAACCAGCATCTTTAGCTTTACCAACCAACAGAGAATCAGGATACCTAGAAGTTTGTACAGGTCGCATATTGGTGCGCTTAATCGTAGCCTTGGCCTGTGCCGCAAAGCCTTGAATCATTGCTATTTGCACTTGGCTATTCTTGCCGTACATAGGCATCAACCGTTCAGCCAAACACCATCTAGCTGCCATTGCATAAGCCTGTGGCAAAACAATCGTGTCATTGATTGAGTCGTATCTGCGGAAAATCGTGTCCGCAAACAAGTGCATTTCGCCCTGACTTGGGTTAGGCCAAACAAAAATATTGCCCAATGTCTCA